>OGQO01001707.1_pt1 | contig 19202 bp, 21 predicted proteins | sample 1553241 | NCBI WGS metagenome assembly OGQO01 (sample SAMEA2579933, study PRJEB22360) | human gut metagenome | biome: human gut; feature: human-associated habitat; material: faeces | place: Denmark | collected 2008/2010
GACGCCCTGCAGATCGCCGACGAGCCCCTCCGCACCGTCCTCGACTACAACATCACTCCGAAGCGTCGCTTCGTCTTCGACCTCCGGCAGTCATACCTCACCCCCGCGCAGATATATAAGGAGACGGCCAAGAGCCTCACCGAGCTCTTCCGCCCCGTCACCGGCCTCACCGCCGTCGACCCCGACACATTGTCCGCGTCCCTGTGGGCCGCCTGCGCCATCCGTTGCGGAGCCACCGCCTCCGAGGCCCTGAGCCTCCTCGGCCGCCCCGCCCCCTACTCCCTCCCCTCCTTCATCAAAGATATCACCGAGCCCTCGTCAGAAGCTGCCGAGGCAGCCTCGCAGCCATCGCGCCGTCGCCGCCCTGCTTGCGCAGGGCATGCCCCGCTGGTTTGCCATGCACATCCGCAAGGGTGTCGACTTCGACGACCTCCGGCGCGACATAGCCGAGGCCGTCCACCCGGCTCCCGAGCTCTACTATCCCTGCGAGACCATCCGCCGGCGCCTCGGCAAAAGGACAGTGGTCGAAGACCATCCCTTCATCGCCAGCACAGCCTTCTTCCGCACCCGTCAGGAGCTGATCATGCCGATGTTTCACGCCATCGGCGACAAAGCGTGGTGCTACCGACTGAGCAACAGCCCCGGCTCCCCCTACGCCGTCATCCCGCAGGCCGACATGAAACGGTTCCAGGCCGCCGTCGGCATCTTCACCCCCGACATCGAGCTGCATCCCATAGGCGAGCTTACCCCTCGCCCCGGCGAGAAAGTAATAGTTGTCTCCGCCGGCTACAGTGGCCGCGAAGGCGAAGTCGAGGAAGTGATGGACAGCGGCTCAGGCAGCATCCTCTACCGCGTCCGCCTGACCACCGACCAGGGCTACGAGTGGCGCGTCGACCTGGATCCCCGCCAATTAGAGTTTAGCCGCTAGATTCTCGAGTCAATCGAGATAATCGCGTTAATCGAGATAATCGCGTTAATCGAGCTTCTATCGATTCTCGTGGCTCTCTCTGTCCTCGAGCCTCACCCTTCACTCTTCACCCTTGACTCTTGCGGCTTTGCCGCCCTCACTCTTCACCCTTCACTCTTAACCCTTGCGGCTCTGCCGCCCCGTCTCGAATCCGTCATCCCCAGGCCACTGATTCGTTCTGCGCACGCGAAGCATGCTTCGCGCACCCCGGCCCGAATCCGGCTCGAATCCAGCAAGCTTCACCCTTCACTCTTCCCTCTTAACTCTTGCGGCTCTGCCGCCCTCACCCTCTCCTCCCGCGGCAAATACAAAATCCTCACCTTCTCCAAAATCAAATCCTCTTCTCCGCGAAATTAGTATGATTCCAATCCCATCCATGAAATCCCCTCAAATCATCCAGCTTCCGAAATTCCTTGACAAGCGAGGCAATCTTTCTTTTGCCGAGCAGTTCAAGCAGGTGCCGTTCAAGATCGAGCGCTCTTATTGGATTTACGACGTACCTGGAGGCGAAGAGCGCGGAGGCCATGCTTACCGCGAGAATGAGGAATTCATCATCGCCCTCTCCGGCGCCTTCGATGTCGTACTCAATGATGGTAAGCAGGAATTGACTTTCCCTCTCAACCGTTCCTATTACGGTCTTTACGTGCCGAAGGGTATGTGGCGCGAGATGAAGAACTTCTCCACCAACTCATTCGCACTGATTCTCGCTTCCACTTCTTACAATGAGGATGATTACATCAGGGATTTCAACAAATTCAAAATGGAGGTGAAGTCATGAAAGATACCAAGGTCTTTGACTGCACAATGATTGAGCTCAGCCGTCATCACAGCGACCGCAAAGGAAATCTTACAGTCATAGAGAATGGGGTCACTGTACCCTTCGATGTGAAAAGGACATATTATCTATACGATGTGCCCGGAGGTGAGAGCCGAGGCGGTCATGCCCATAGGGATCTTCATCAGCTTATCGTGGCTGCATCCGGCAGTTTCACTGTCACTCTCGATGACGGCTCAGTGAAACGTACATTCTTGCTTAATCGGCCCTATCAAGGCCTATTGGTTGTGCCCGGTATCTGGCGCACACTTGATGATTTCTCTTCGGGCGCGGTCTGCATGGTCCTTGCATCCGAAGGATATGATGAAGCTGATTATATCCGCGATTACAATGAATTTATTGCATTGAAACGATGATCCATCCCCTTTCAGACGTCAAATCAAAAAACATAGGTGACGGCACCAATATCTGGCAATTCAGCGTAGTGTTTCCTAATGCAGTCATTGGCAACAACTGTAATATATGTGCCAATGTAATCATAGAGAATGAGGTCAGGGTAGGCAACAATGTAACTGTAAAGTCTGGAGTTCAGCTTTGGGACGGCCTTACAGTGGAAAACAATGTCTTCATAGGGCCCAACGCCACGTTCACCAACGACAGATATCCACGGTCTAAGAATCCAGACTGGATAAAGAAAGGGATTCATCTCAAAAAAGGATGCAGCGTTGGAGCCAATTCAACTGTTCTTCCCGGCATTACCATTGGAGAGAACGCCATGGTCGGTGCCGGAAGTGTCGTGACTCGAGACATTCCAGATAATGAAATATGGGCCGGCAATCCGGCAAGATTCATCAGAAAGGTTCAGTGAGCTATGATAAAGTTTCTTGATCTTCAGAAGGTGACTGAGAGTCACGGCAAGGAGATAAACGAAGCAGTAAGCCGGGTGGTAAATTCCGGCTGGTATCTGCAAGGCAAGGAGAACGAGCAGTTCGAGAAGGATTATGCTGAGTATATCGGTACGAAGCACGCCATCGGCGTTGCCAACGGTCTCGATGCAATCAACTGGATATTCCGCGCCTACATCGAGATGGGCAGACTGAAACCCGGTGACGAGGTCATCGTGCCGGCTAATACATTCATCGCATCGATCCTGCCGCTTTCCGAAAACGGACTGGTGCCTGTATTAGTTGAGCCTGACATCAACACATACGAAATAGACCCGGAAAAGATTGAGGCCGCGATAACTCCGAGGACAAAAGCGATTCTCATCGTGCATCTCTATGGTCAGTGCGCATATACCGACAAGATAGGCGACCTCTGTAAGAAATACAACTTACTGCTCATCGAGGACAACGCCCAGGCACATGGGTGCAAGTTCAAGGGCAAACGCACCGGCTCACTCGGAAACGCAGCTGCCCACAGCTTCTATCCCGGCAAGAACCTTGGCGCTCTCGGCGATGCCGGTGGAGTAACAACCGATGATGACGAGCTGGCGAAGACTGTCCGCGCCCTCGCCAATTATGGCAGTACAAAGAAATACGTCTTCAAATATCTTGGACGCAACTCACGTCTCGATGAAATACAGGCAGCAGTGCTCGATGTCAAGCTAAAGCATCTTGATGCAGATAACGAGAGGAGGAAACAGATTGCCGAGATGTACATCAAAGGCATCACCAATCCTGCTGTCATCACACCAAAAGTAAAAGACCGCGATGCTCATGTATTCCATATCTTCCCGATCCGCACGAAGAAGAGGGACGAGCTTCAGAAATATCTTGCGGACAACGAAGTTCAGACCATCATCCATTATCCCATAGCTCCCCACAAGCAGGAGTGCTATAAAGACTGGAATGGATGGTCATTCCCTATCTCCGAGCAGATTCATGCCGAAGAACTGTCGCTGCCAATATCTCCTGTACTCACAGACGAGGAAGTCAATGAAGTAATCCAATTCATAAACGCATGGAAATAATAAAATTTAAAAATACCGTTAAAAATCACTTGCCACCATTTGCCCAAAACATATATAGCAAGTGCTATCATAAATATGGCTTATGGAAAGAATCTAAAATGATAAAAAAGGCACCACTATTGCATAAGACAGCATTGAATAGGGTAAGAATAAAGAAGGGTTCTGTCAATGTTGTTTTTTTTGCTTTAATGGATTCGGTATGGAAATATGATCGTCTTTATAATTTAATGGAGGATGATTCTAGGTATAATCCTACAATATTAGTTTGTCCCATAGTAAATTATGGGAAAGACAATATGCTCAGAAACCTATACCAATGTTATGATTATTATAAAAATAAGGGATATAATGTCATATTATCATATGACGAGAAGTCAGACAGGTATTTAGATGTTAGGTCTGAACTCAATCCCGATATAATATTCTACACAAATCCATATAGGGGATTAATAGACGATAGATACTATATAGATAAATTTCAAGACATACTCACATGTTATGTCTCCTATTTCTTCGGAAATACAAATTTGTACTCTACATTTTACGACACATTAGTACATAATCTTTCCTGGGCAATATTTACAGAATCAAACAGGCACAGCGAATATATAAAATTGGGTTATCGTCAAAAACACAACAATACTGTCATGACAGGATATCCAGGAATCGAATATCTATTATCAAGCAGTAAATCGACTCCTAAATATGATGAATCTTGGAAAATTTGCTCCAAAAAAATGAAAAGGATTATATGGGCTCCACATCATTCACTGTTTGATAGCGCATCTTATTCATCATTTATGTCATATAATGAAACTTTCTTTCAGTTAGCCTCAAAATTTCGAGATAAAATTCAAATAGCATTTAAACCGCATCCTTTATTACGAAATAAATTGTATGATCATTGGGGAAAAGAAAAAACTGATGAATACTATGATAGATGGAAAAATCTAGAAAATGGCACTCTCGTTGACGGGGCTTATGAAAATATATTTATCACTAGTGACGCATTGATTCATGATTCTGGATCATTCATGATAGAATACATATTCGCAAATAAACCAGTATTGCGCTTAGAGAATGGCTGTCCTAGTCATTATTATGGAGATTTTGCTAAAGAATGTTTAGCTCTGCACGAACACGCATACAGTGCTCAGGATATAGAAAAATTCATCATATCAGTAATAAACGGAGAAGATAGTAATAAAGAAAAAAGGACTAAATTTATAGAATCATATAAGAACGAAATTGGAGGAGATAGTCCAAGTAACAATATAATGAATTACATTAATGGCCAATTAGGCCTTTCTAATAAATAGAACTTAAATAAGCATGAATGCCGCTATAATCTTATCTGGTGGTGTAGGATCTCGCCTGGGGACTCAAATCCCCAAACAGTATATAGAAGTTGGGGGCAGACCCATTATTGATTATTGCGTATCAACCTTTCTAAATGTCTCTAATATTGATATAATTATAATTGTTGCGGCCAAACAGTGGCAAGAATTCATAAATAATTTGGTTATTAAACACGCCTCACAAAAGACAATTGTTTTAGCAGAAGCTGGCCAAACAAGACAACTATCTATTTTTAATGGTCTAAGAAAAATTGATGAAATAAAGCCTGATGGTGTCGATATTGTAATTATACATGATGCAGCACGCCCGATGGTTTCAAAGGAACTAATTACGAAATGTCTAAAGACTTGTGAATCTGCCGATGGTGTCCTTCCGGTTATCCCAGTAAAGGACACAATATATCAGAGTTTTGATGGCAAAACGATTTCAAAATTATTAGACCGTTCGACTCTTTATGCAGGACAAGCTCCAGAAGCTTTCAAATTTAAAAAATACCTCTCAACTCATAGATTGGCTACTAAAGAAAGTCTCATGGCTACTAATGGCAGTTCCGAGATTGCCTTTAATTCAGGGATGAAAATATCAATTATTGAAGGGGACATCCGCAATTTTAAAATTACGGATACAGAAGATTTAGAAAAATTTAAGTTAATGGTGATATGAAAGCACACGTTCTTCATGGAATCAATGATCTTCGATATGAAGACGTTGAAATCCCAACCGTAAAAGATAATGAAGTCTTGGTTAATGTAAAAGCTTGTGGAATATGCGGCTCAGACATTAACCGTGTGTTCAAGACAGGAACCTATCATTTCCCTACCGTAATTGGACATGAGTTTTCTGGAATTGTTATTAACGATGATAGATGGCCTGAGTGGAGCAATAAAAGAGTTGGCATTTTCCCACTAAAACCATGTTTTAAGTGCGACAATTGTGTGAACGGTGATTTCGAGTTATGCAGAAACTATGATTATTTAGGTTCAAGATGTGATGGTGGTTTTGAAGAGTATGTTTCAGTCCCTAAATGGAATCTAATTGAATTGCCTGACAATGTTTGTTTTGAGCAGGCTGCGATGCTTGAACCTGCCTCCGTTGCGATGCATGCTTTAAATCGGATTATAGATATTAAGGATTCGTCTATAGCGATATTGGGACCAGGGTCAATTGGGAACATTATAATGAGGCTTGCAAAGATTAAAGGTGCATCATCTGTCACCATGTTGGGCAGGTCTCAGAAACAACTTGATTTCGCCTCATCATTTGGTGCTGATAAAGTTATTAATATCAATGATGATATTGAATCCCGAGTAAACGAAATAACCTATGGTCGTGGTTTTGACATTGTAATAGAAGGAATTGGTATAAATTCCTCTCTATCTACTGCTATAAATATAGTAAAAAGCGGTGGCGACATAGTTCTACTGGCTAATCCTCAAGATGATGTCATTTTGTCAAAAGAGATTTACTGGAAAATATTGCGAAAGCAACTGGTACTATCGGGTACTTGGAATTCAAGTTTTGGAGACACGAAGAATGATTGGAAGCAAGTTCTCGGGCTACTTGAATCAGGCTGTCTTGATTTGACTCCAATTATTTCACATAAGCTAGAATTTGGATCCCTGCATAAAGGTTTGGAAATAATGAAAAATAAGAATATATTTTCCAATAAAGTAATGCTTTATAATAATGGATAAAAAAGGCTATATATCCGCATCTTTGATGTGCTCGGACTTACTTAATCTCGAAAAAGAGATTAGGGATTTAGAAGAATCCGGAGTGGATTATCTTCATATTGATATAATGGATGGTCATTTTGTTCCAAATCTTACATTTGGACCCGACATTGTAAATGCCATTCACAAAATATCCAAATTACCTCTTGATATTCATATGCTTTTAGAATACCCAAGGATTATAATTCGTTCACTCGAGATTAAATCTGGAGATATTGTGTCAATTCATAGTGAGTGTAAAGAAAGCATTATGGAAAACGTGGCGTTTATTAAACAAAAGGATGCTTATTTTGGGCTTGCCCTTAATCCAGATACAGAAATAGAAGAAGTAAAAAAATATCTACCTTATACTGATGTTATTTTGTTGATGCTCATAGTCCCTGGATTTGCCGGTAGCACCCTCATACATGGAATAATGGACAAAGTTCATAGAACAAGACAATTCTTGGACAAATACGGCTACGACAATATAAAAATCAGTGTTGATGGAAGCGTTAGCCATGAACGGGCCTCATACATGAAATCTAATGGCGCTGATATTTTTGTTGGTGGCACTAAAGGGATATTTCGAACTGGTTATTCAATACCCGAGTCAGTTGCTCATTTTAAGAAAAGTATTTCCTAACTCATCATTGATATCATAGAGCTCTGTCAATGAATGACTTGAAGAGCAAAACATTAAAAGGAATATTGTGGAGTGCCATAGACAAAACAGGCGTCAAGGCTGTCGCCTTTATCGTCAGCATTGTCATAGCCCGCATTCTGTCCCCTGCTGATTATGGCATTATAGGGATGATATTGGTCTTCATCGTCATAGCCAATATCTTCATTGATAGCGGTATGAGTCAGGCCCTTGTGCAGCGCAAGAACCGTTCTCCCGAGGATATGGCGACTGCATTTTATTTCAATGTTGCAATCTCTGTTATCTGTTATATCGTTCTATTCTTTTGTGCTCCTGCAATAGCCAATTTCTATTCGGTACCAATTTTGGTACCCGTCCTACGGGTCTTAGGTCTCAATATAATTATTGCTGCTTTCGCTACTGTTCAGAGAGCTAATCTTCTTGCTAAACTTGACTTCAAGACAATAGCAGTAGTTAATATTTGTAGTGTGACTGTATCTGGTGGAGTAGGAATTTGGATGGCGTATGCCGGATATGGTGTTTGGGCACTCGTCGGGCAACAAATGAGTTCGATGTTCACTTCGTCATGCGTTTTTTGGCTTTTTGGTAAATGGCATCCTACCGCGCCTTTCTCTAAGGAATCTTTTAGAAATCTCTGGAATTTCGGTAGCAAACTCCTTGCTACCGGCTTGGTGTCAACCATTATAAGAGAAGTCAATTCTGTTGCAATAGGTCGAATCTACCGTTCTGAAGAGTTAGGATATTACACCCGTGCAGTCCAGACTTCGGACATGGTTGCACTAACAACAAATGAGGTTATCAACGCCGTTACATTTCCTGTTCTCAGTTCTTTACAGGATAATCGAGAACAGATGGTGTCCGTATATTCAAGGATGCTTGGAATGACGGCATTCTTCATTTTCCCGATCATGACAGGCTTGGCAGTTTTAGCCAAGCCGTTCATTTCTGTTCTACTAACAGACAAATGGTTACCAGCTGTTGTTCTATTACAATGGCTTTGCTTCGCAAGGATGTTCACGCCAATCAGTAGTTTAAATATGAATATTCTTAATGCCATCGGCAGAAGTGATCTATTTATGAAACTTGACTTTTCAAAGATACCGTTGACAATAGCAATTATGGTAATTACTATTCCAATAGGAGTCAAAGCAATGGTCATTGGCAACTTCATCAGTACATTTATATGCTACTTCATCAATGCATATCTTCCTGGCAAATTGTTCAGTTTTGGAGTCAAAGCTCAATTTAGGATATTCTGGCGCATTATATTAAGCACAGCCTTGATGGCATTAGTAACATGGCTCTTCATATTCAAAATAGATAACGATTTGTTGCAACTGATCGTCGGTACTGGCACAGGCATTCTCTCGTACATAGCATTTAGTAGCATCTTTAGAATAAAAGAGCTTGTTGAAATAAAACAAATTGTTTTATCTAAAATCAACCAAACAAATTAATGACTCTCATTAAGCCACTTGTTTCAGTTGTTGTGATTACATATAATTCTGCAAAATATATTCTTGCAGGGTTAAAATCAATTGAAAATCAGACCTATGATAACATTGAGGTTATAATATCAGATGACTGTTCTACAGATAACACAATTGACATCTGCAAAGAATGGATAAATAAAAACAAAAATAAATTCCAACGGGTTGAATTAATTGAAACTAATAAGAATACTGGAGTTGCCGGAAATTTGAACCGAGGGATTAATGCAAGTAAAGGAGAATGGATTAAAACACTTTCAGGGGACGACATGTTTTCTTCTGAACTAATATCTCATTGCGTTGAATATGTCTCAAATCATAAAGATTGCTCTTTTGCTTATATTAAGCCAAAACTGCAGGGTAATGACTATAAAGAAATTTGCAAACACAGAGACGAACTGAATTGGCTTTATAAAGAAGCACAAAATCCTCATAAGATGCAATTGATTACCAATTTTGAACATATATTATTACCTGGCCCTGGATGGTTCTATAAAAGAAGCGTCTACGATGAAATAGGTGGATTTGATGAAAGATTTCAATCATGTGAAGAAAATCCATTCATGACTAAGGTACTTTTAGCGGGATATAAAGTATCTATAATAAACAAAGAGGATTATATATATAATGTTAGGAATGACTCATTAGGCAGATTGAGGTCTCACGGTCTTTCCCGATATGACATCGATTTAATAAAATATTATAAAACTGTTGAAAAAAAAATATTAAAAGAGAACAAACTATACTTATTATTATTACAAAAGTCTTCTTACTATAAATACAGAATTGCAAATGCAAAAAGAAAGAAAAATGCATATATCTTTCTAAAAATCTATAATTGTATTTCTATAATTAGGAAATTAATTAATCATTAAACAATAAGCATTAGTTACGATAATATAACATTGATTATGGAAAAGATAATGTTAGTATTCGGGACTCGTCCTGAAGCAATAAAAATGGCTCCGCTCGTCAAGGAGTTTCAGAAATACCCGGAAAAAATCCAAACAATCATTTGCGTGACTGGCCAGCATCGCCAGATGCTTGATCAAGTACTCGATTTGTTTGATATCACTCCTGATTATGACCTGAACATCATGAAACAGGGACAGGATCTATACGATGTCACGGCAAAAGTATTGACGGGCATGCGTGACGTGCTTAAGGAGGCAAAACCTGATATCGTACTCGTTCATGGCGACACTACTACCTCTACTGCGGCAGCTCTCGCTGCCTTCTATCAACAGATTCCTGTCGGCCATGTAGAGGCTGGTCTCCGCACCTATAACATCTATTCTCCCTGGCCTGAGGAGATGAACCGCCAGATAACAGGGCGTATCGCGACATACGATTTCGCTCCAACGCCATTGAGCCGTGATAATCTTATTAAGGAAGGTGTCGATAGCAGCAAAATTACAGTGACTGGCAATACTGTAATCGATGCTCTCTACATTGTTGTGGACAAAATCAAAAACAATCCTCAACTAGACAGTGAGCTTAACGGCCTTCTAAAAAATGCAGGATATGACGTAGCCAGACTTAGCGATGGCAAGAAGCTTGTTCTCATCACCGGCCATAGGCGTGAGAATTTTGGACAAGGTTTTATATCTATCTGTAATGCCATCAAAACTCTTAGTGAAAAATACCCGCAGGTTGACTTTGTATATCCGATGCATCTCAATCCCAACGTGCGGAAACCGATTCATGAAGTATTTGGAGAAGATCTGACTGGACTTACAAATATATTCTTTATTGAACCACTCGAATATCTTTCGTTCGCATATCTGATGGAGAAATCAAATATAGTATTGACTGACAGCGGAGGAATTCAGGAAGAAGCACCGAGCCTTGGCAAACCAGTGTTAGTGATGCGTGACACAACTGAACGTCCTGAAGCATTAGCGGCCGGGACTGTTAAACTTGTAGGAACTTGCTATGACAAGATTGTAAACGAAGTGTCGTCTCTCCTTGAAGATACACGATATTATAATACAATGTCTCATGCAGTTAATCCGTATGGTGATGGAAATGCATGCAAAAGAATTGTCAAAAATATAATAAGATGAAAAAGAGTGATATAAAGCCCAAGATGCTATATATTATGCATGTTCCATGGGGATGGATTAAACAACGTCCCCATTTTTTAGCTGAAAAATTGTCGAAATATTATCTTGTCGACGTTGGGGAAAAGAGGGTTTTACTTCCTGGAGCTCAGAAGAAGTTACCGACAAAGGCTTCCCAAAAGGTTAATATTATAAAGTACATAGCAATACCTCTATATAATCCCTTTGAAAGACGAATTCCAATTTTAGATTGCATAAATAAGATGCTAATTCGTTTCAAGTTGAGGCCAAAAAAATATCAGTATGTATGGGTTACATCAATCTCATCCTATTATAAAATAAAAGAAGTTATAAATGAAAGGACTATTCTTATCTACGATTGCATGGATGATGAATTGGAATTTCCTAAAAAGTATGACATTGATTTCGTAAAAAAAATAGAAATTGAACTTATCGAACGTGCGAATTATATATTCTGTACATCTGAACATTTGAAAAGAGTCATTCAATTGAGAACCGGAACGATAAAAAAATTATATATAAATAACAATGCAAGTTCGTTCCCTTCTAATTGCGTGCCTCATTTAGATGAGAGATTTAAGGATATACTAACGACAAATTCAATAGTTTATATTGGTACAATTGCTAAATGGTTCGATTTTGATTTGATGCAAAATGTACTCACAGAAAATGAGGACCTACAATTGTATCTTATAGGACCATCCGATACATGTATTCCAACTCATAAAAGGATACATGTTTTGGGCACATGCAAACACGAAGAAATCTGGGAAATAATGAAAGCTGCTAAGATTTTGATTATGCCTTTCAAGATAACTCCTCTAATAGAATCTGTTAATCCAGTAAAACTGTATGAGTATATATGGGCGAATAAGCCAATTATTGCGCCAAAATATAGTGAATCCGAAAAATTTTCCCGATATGTATATCTTTATGAAGGATATAGAGATCTTAAAAAGATTATTGATGAGATAAAATGCAATAATTACAATCCGAAATACACACTTGAGGAAGGGGAATCATTTATCAAAATTAATGATTGGGATAGTCGCGCAACAGATATAATGAAGATAATAGGCTAAATGACGATAAAAATAAAGGATAATATATACTTCATCTATATACTAGCATTCGTTGTAATTAATATTGGCGCTTTCATATCAATGAAAAGTCAAGTCCAAACTGGACTGTTTATATCATTACTTTCTATCTGTTCATTATATATATTATGCGAAGGTACGTTAAAATCGAATGACATCCGTAACAACGTATTATTTAACTTATTTGTCCTGGTTGAGATTATTTCCTGTCCTATGGGAATTATCTCGTCATATGGAACATTTCTTCAGAATCACATTTCGCTTTTGTTATATGGAATATCATATTTATTATTGCCTCAGCTGCTCTTTTTCAATCTAGGGAGAAATATGTCCAATCGCAAGATTATAAATAGCTTAAAGGCTCTTTTGATTTGTAATTTTGTATTGATATCAGTTGGTATCTATTTTTATATGGCACGTCCACAGATATACTTATCCTTTGTGGAAAGGGCTTTAGCAGATCAGTTTGCAGTTTATGGTTACGCACCTCGCCTTGTAAGTTATCTTGGAGACTCAATGTCAATTGGCATTATTTGCTCGACTTCAACAGTTCTATCTCTATTTATTCTAACAAAGAAAACTAGGTTTATATTTACAACTATATTTGCAGTAGGTTGCATAATGTCCATGCAAAGGGGGGCTTGGATAAGTATGCTTTTAGGAATAATATTCTATATCTTTATGACAAATAAGATAAACTTAAAAAGATTTAGAATAAATAGAACACTGTTCATTGTGTTACTTGTTAGTATAACAGTAATTGTCTATGTAATTATAAAAATTCAGCAGGAATGGGCATCCGAATTTGAATTTTTCGATATTATAACAAGACGTTTTAATAAGATAGGAGGTGCAGCTGATGAAAGATCTGCTCAATGGTTAGGCGTAATACAATCTTCTACAAGAAATTTATTCGGGACCGGGCTGGGAACTTTAAGCCATAAAGGTGTTGATTTCGGATTTCCATTAGTTTGTCCCGATGGAAATTATATGAGAATTCTTGGAGATACTGGGTTTATAGGTCTAATTCTATTTTTGTTATTAAATATATTATCATTAAATAATACATATAATAAGAAAGAGTGGCCGCTGTTTGTGGTAATAATTATATATATGATACAGGCGATTGGCACTAATGTTTTCGACTTATTCTATTCAAGTTTCATATACTGGTATGTCTTAGGGCTGTCAAATAGAAAAGATAAAATAGTATGGACTCAAGAACTGAAGTTAGCATAATAATTGTAACTTATAATTCCAGTGCGATTATTGAAGATTGTCTTCAGAGCATATATAACTATGAAGACATTAGCAAACTAGAAATAATAATCGTTGATAACGCCAGCAGCGATATAACAATGTTAAAACACCTCATAGCTTCTTCTTTCCCAGAAGTAAAAATCATAAATAACGAAAACAATGATGGATATGGGCAAGGTAATAATATTGGCATTAAAGCGGCCAAAGGCCGTTACATATTAATTATGAATCCTGATGTTAGATTAAAAGAATCTATTATAAATAAAGGAATTAAACAGATAAGGGACAAAGAATTGGTATTACTAGGCATGAAACAATGGGTAAGTGAAAATAAAGTAGGCACTTCATTCAGATGGGACAACTATTCAACTAATTATTTCTCAAGATTAATCCTTACCAAATTATGCAACATATTTGATATCTATTCATGTAAGAACATGTATTTGGTTGGTGCATGTTTTTTTCTGGATAAAACAAAATTTGCACAAATTGGCTTATTTGATGAAAAAATCTTTATGTATAATGAAGAATCTGATATTCGCAATAGGATAATCAACAAGTATGGATACAAATCCATATTATATGATAAATCATTAAATTTCATCCATTTATCTGATGAAAGACCATTTAGTTTCTCATCTGAGAGAAGAGCAATTATATCTTTAATGTATTATGCCCATAAGTTTGGATTCAATACTGCGAAAATATTAAAATCAAAGAAGTTAGAAAAAAGATTACTCTATTTATACTGTAAATTGTTTAAACATCATAGAGATTTAGACGAGCTACGCAAAACAATAGCATATATTGATAGCTGCATAAGGGATACAAAAGCTGTCGGTTAATATAAGTCTAAGTATTCTAATAAATCATAATATGCCTTCTATTGTCTATATTGACCCTCAATCATACAACAATCTAAGCCTTTATGACTTTGGCATGATGACGGCAATGCAGCCAAATGAGGTTATAATATTCGGTAGCCAGCTCTGGGACTGTAAACCACCAAATGTACAATTGAATACTTGGTTTAAGTACAATACCAAAAAGAATGCGCTGATAAAAGGAATAAGCTACATTTATACAATCGCCAAAATTGCCAGATACATAAATTCACATCCAGAAATCAAAATTGTCCATGTTCAGTGGCTTAGACTATGGAAAATTGATTATCTATTTGCAAAATGGCTAAGACACAAACAAATCAAATTGGTATTTACGGCTCATAATATTCTTCCACATGATACAGGAGATTCGTATTTGTACAAATATAATATATATTATAATACTGTTGATTACATATGCGTTCATTCTGAAAGCACAAAACAAGAGTTAACAAGTCAATTCAAGATAAACCCGAATAAAATAATCGTTATACCCCACGGAATAATATACTCCGATGTACCAGAGCACACAATTCTTTCAAAAGCAGAAATATTCAGAAAGAAATTTAACATTTCTAAAGATACTTTGGTGATTTCTTCTCTTGGCATTCAATCATATTACAAAGGTATAGATATCCTTATAAACGTCTGGGCCAAAGAAATAGCATTGAATACTAATACTCGTACAAAGTTATTAATAGTCGGGAAGAATAGTGGAGTAGATTATACTCCTTTGAATGGTCTTGAAAATGTCATTATTATAGATAATAAGGTATCAAATGAAGATTTTCAAGCATATCTGGAAATATCTGATATTTTGTTACTACCATACCGTATAATATCTCAAAGTGGGGTATTGTTTTCAGCCATTTCCCGAAACAAGCCAGTTATTGTAAGCGACGCCGGAGGTTTGGGAGAACCTTTAACGATTGGAAATATTGGATGGAGTATTGGATGTGCAAATGAGAATTCTCTTAAAACTACTTTGATAGACATAGCCACTTATCCTTACAAAGTAAAATCAATCCAAAATAACATTAAAGAGTTCTGTAAGGTAAAAGAATATTATTCTTGGAAATCAATATCAAAACGCTTGAAAAAGTTGTATGATGATATAATTAAAGATGGATGATAAAATTTAGATTATCATTATCACGAATACCCTGCCAATCAGCAGAGATATAAAACAATATAGCATAAGCTTTAAGATTCACATTATGGACTGCATAGTAAGCATAATCACTCCAACATATAATTGCGGAAAATTCATCGCACAAACGATTGAGAGTGTATTGGATCAGACATATTTGAATTGGGAAATGATTATTGTTGATGATTGCTCAACTGATGATACACAATCAATAGTAGAAGGATATGATGATTCCAGAATACATTTTAATAGGCTTGAAAAGAATAGCGGAGCCGCAGTTGCAAGAAACAAAGCCATAAGCCTTGCTAAAGGGAGATGGATCGCTTTTTTAGACAGTGATGATCTGTGGTCTCCCGTCAAGCTCGATAAACAGTTGAGATTCATGATGGACAATGATATACATTTCTCTTATACACAATATGAAGAAATAGACGAAAAAGGAAATTGTCTGGGCAAAATCATTTCAGGTCCTACCAAAGTAACTAAATTGGGAATGATCTCTTACTGTTGGCCTGGATGCCTTACTGTCATGTATGATAGAGACGTTATTGGCGATATCCAGATTCCGGACGTCAAAAAGAATAATGATTATGCCATGTGGCTTAAATGCATCAAGAAGGCCAATTGTTACTTATTAAAAGAGAATTTAGCAAAATATCGTAAACGAACAGGTTCAATAAGCAATCATAGTTATATTGCCTTAATTAAATGGCATTATAAAGTCTTCAGATTAGTCGAAAATCAAGGAGTCTTATTATCAAGTATTTTGACAATCAACAATTTATTTTGGGGAGCCATAAAAAAGGTTGTATACAACAATAAATGCGCATATTGACCACCGATATATCATAGAAATTGATTCAAGTCGTTATGAGAGGATATAAAATATACAAACATTGCTTGATATGGAATGGCGATTCCAAGACAGAGAGTAGAATCACCAGGAAAGTTGCTATATCACTCATAAATAAGAGCAATGGATGGATGTTACGCAATTGTTATGATTGGGACTGTGGATATGAAACGAATTTCTGGGAAATCATTTGTGACGAGAACCATGACATTAAGGATTTGCCATCAAAGGCAAGGAATCAAATACGTAGATGTCTAAAGGATTGTTATATCAAACAATTATCTGCAGAAGAATTAATAATAAACAATGGTTATTTAGTATATCAGCTTGCATTCTCGCGATATCATGATGTAACAGTGTCTATAGCAACAAGAGATAATTGGGAAGATTCGATTAGAATTTCCAAAGATTCCATTTATTGGGCAGTTTTTGAAAAAGAGACAAATAAGTTAATTGCATATTGCGTTAATACGATTTCGGGAGGAAAAGTTTCTTATAACACTATGAAAGCTATCCCTGAATACTTAAACAAACATTATCCATATTTTGGATTAATATATACCATGAACTCATACTACCTTTCAAGTAAAGATTATAAATACGTAAGTGATGGCTGGAGAAGTATTAGTGGGCATTCAAACATTCAACCTTTTTTAGAAAAGAATTTCTTATTCAGGAAAGCATATTGTAAGATGAAAATGTATTATTCTCCCTTATTCAAAATATTGGTATCAGCGCTGTATCCATTTAGAAAAACCAAAATAATTCCTCTTAAAATCAAGCATATTCTAACGCAAGAGGAACTTAGCAGATTGTCTTAACAATCTATAAAGGTATACAGTCACATTATCATCGCCTTACAAATAATCTTCACTCTTATAGGTTTAATAATCTATACTTTGATTTACAATTACCCAATACTTCGATGCTAGATAATGAAACATCTATTTGATAAGTTTACTGCATTATTTGGTCTGACTTTATTGTGGCCCATATTATTAATTACTGCGATTATTATTAAAGTAAAGATGCCCGGTGGACCTGTGATTTTCAAACAGAAACGAGTAGGGAGGAATGGCAAGCTCTTTACTATGTATAAGTTCCGGTCGATGACAGTGGGGCATAATGGTTCGTCAGTGTCAGTTGCTGGTGAAAGCCGTATCACTCCTCTTGGCGCAAAACTCAGGCATTACAAGCTCGATGAATTGCCGGAGTTATGGAATGTATTGATTGGCGATATGTCTTTTGTTGGTCCACGTCCGGATGTCCCTGGTTACGCCGATCAACTAAAGGGCAACGATCGTGAGGTATTGAAGTTGAGGCCAGGAATCACAGGACCTGCTTCTTTAAAATACCGAGATGAGGAAGATTTGCTTGCCAAGCAAACAGATCCTCAGAAATATAATGATGAGGTTATCTTCCCTGATAAGATACGCATCAATCTCTATTATCTGCATCACTATTCCTTCATCAAGGATATCGAAATGATTTTCTGCACCGTTCTCGGCCGCAGGATGAAATATGCTAACGAAATAATCTGAATTTATGAGAAATCGTATACTTCTTTGTCTCGCCCACATGAGCGGGAGGGAAATTGATTATATCAATGAGGCTTTCGAGCAGAACTGGGTCGTGCCTCTCGGCCCTAATGTCAACGGTTTCGAGAAGGATCTCGAAAAGTTTGTCAATAACCGTCATGGCAACGAACCGCTTAACAAGAAGGTAGTGGCTCTCAGTGCTGGTACTGCGGCGGTGCATCTCGCGCTGATTGCCTGTGGTGTCAAGCCTGGCGATGAGGTATTGGTGCAGTCGTTCACTTTCTGCGCGTCGAGCCATCCCATCACTTATCTCGGCGCTACGCCGGTGTTCGTCGATTCGGAGAGGGAGACATGGAATATGGATCCGGAGCTGCTCGAGGAGGCAATCAAGGACCGTATCGCCAAGACCGGACGAAAGCCTAAGGCCATCGTGCCGGTGGCTCTTTACGGTATGCCGTATCAGATAGACCGTATCTTAGAGATTGCCAACCGTTACGGAATTCCCATCATCGAGGATGCGGCTGAGGGCTTCGGCTCACGTTTCGACGGTCAGGTGCTCGGCACGTTCGGCGAGTACGGCGTTCTCTCCTTCAACGGCAACAAGATGATAACAACTTCAGGCGGTGGCGCGCTGATCTGCCCTGACGCTGACAAGGCACGCGAGATTCTGTGGTATGCTACCCAGGCTCGTGAGTCGTATCCCTACTATCAGCACGAGGCCATCGGCTACAACTACCGCATGAGCAATATATGCGCCGGCATAGGCCGCGGCCAGATGACTGTCGCCGATGAGCACATAGCCCACCACAAGCATGTGCAGGAGCTGTACTGCGAACTGCTGAAGGATGTCAAGGGCGTCACGATGCACTGCAATCCTTCCGACAGATACGATTCCAATTTCTGGCTCTGCACGGCCACGCTCGATCCGGATCTGAAGATAAAAGGACAGGAGAAGGTCTACGGCAAGGTCATCGAGGGCGCCGTCGGCGGCGCGGCGGGTGTGACCCATGCTGCTTCTTCGGCTGTGACGGACTGTCAGCCAAATGACAATGTGGAGGCGCTGCGCGTGGCTCTCGATGCCGCAAACATCGAGGCTCGCCCGCTCTGGAAGCCGATGCACAAACAGCCGGTCTACAGAAACGCTCCGGCTTACGTGAACGGCGTCAGCGAAGGACTCTTCAAGGTCGGTATCTGTCTCCCAGCCGGACCATATGTCACGGATGACGATGTGCGCTACATCGTCGACTCAATCAAGGCGGCTATCGTCTGATTCCTTCTTGATTCGTTTGCCCTTATTATTTCTTCTCTTCACCTCTCTTCCTCCACTTGTCGATATTTACACTTACAGTTTATGAGGTCTATTAAAGATTTTGCCCGCTGGTATTTCTCCAGAG
>OGQO01001710.1_pt1 | contig 19146 bp, 8 predicted proteins | sample 1553241 | NCBI WGS metagenome assembly OGQO01 (sample SAMEA2579933, study PRJEB22360) | human gut metagenome | biome: human gut; feature: human-associated habitat; material: faeces | place: Denmark | collected 2008/2010
ATGGACGCCGCCAACATCCTGAAGCCGGCGCTGGCGCGCGGCGAGCTCCGCTCGATCGGCGCCACGACTCTCGACGAGTATCAGAAATATTTCGAGAAAGACAAGGCTCTGGAACGCCGCTTCCAGAAGGTGATGGTCGACGAGCCTGACGAGCTCTCGGCGATCTCCATACTCCGCGGCCTCAAGGAGCGCTATGAGAACCACCACAAGGTGCGCATCAAAGACGAGGCCATCATCGCCGCCGTGCAGCTGTCGGTGCGCTACATCACCGACCGTTTCCTCCCCGACAAGGCCATCGACCTCATCGATGAGGCGGCCTCCAAGCTCCGCCTCGAGATGGACTCCATGCCGCAGGCTCTCGACGATGCGTCGCGCCAGATCAAGCAGCTCGAAATCGAGCGTGAGGCCATCAAGCGCGAGGGCGATCAGTATAAGCTCAAACAGCTCGACGAGGACATCGCCAACCTGCGCGACACTGAGAAGTCGCTCAAGGCCAAATGGCAGGCCGAGAAGACGGAGATCGACAGGATACAGCAGAACAAGATCGACATAGAGCAGCTGAGCCATGAGGCTGAACTCGCCGAGCGCGAGGGCGACTACGCGAAGGTGGCCGAGATCCGCTACTCGAAGATAAAGCAGAAGGAAGACGAGAACAAGGATATACAGCAGCGCCTGAAGGAGCTTCAGGGCGAAGGTGCCATGATCAAGGAGGAGGTCGATGCGGAAGACATCGCCGAGGTGGTGAGCCGCTGGACGGGCATCCCCGTGAAGAAGATGGCCCAGAGCGAGAAGGAGAAGCTGCTGCATCTGGAGGAGGAGCTCCACCGTCGCGTGGTGGGCCAGGAAGACGCCATCAAGGCCGTCAGCGACGCAGTGCGCCGCTCGCGCGCCGGGCTCAACGACCCGCGGCGCCCGATAGGCTCGTTTATCTTCCTCGGCACCACCGGCGTAGGCAAGACGGAGCTCGCCAAGGCCCTCGCCGAATACCTCTTCGACGACGAGGACATGATGACACGTATCGACATGTCGGAATACATGGAGAAGCACTCTGTGTCGCGGCTCGTCGGAGCGCCTCCGGGATACGTTGGCTATGAGGAGGGCGGTCAGCTCACAGAGGCCGTGCGCCGCAAGCCCTACAGCGTGGTGCTCTTCGATGAGATCGAGAAGGCCAATCCCGACGTCTTCAACATCCTGCTTCAGGTGCTCGACGACGGGCGCCTCACCGACAACAAGGGGCGCTTCATCAACTTCAAGAATACGATCATCATCATGACTTCCAATATGGGAAGCGACATCATCCGCCAGAATTTCCAGGGCTTCAACGACAAGAAGGAGGATGAGAAACAGAACGTGATCAACAACACGAAGGCCGACGTGATGGACCGCCTGAAGCAGATCATCCGTCCGGAATTCCTCAACCGGATCGACGAGACGGTGATGTTCACTCCCCTATCGAAGAAGGAGATCCTCGAGATCGTGGAGATTCAGGTGAAGAGCGTGCAGAAGATGCTCGCCAGCAACGGCATCACGCTCAACGTCACCAAAGAGGCACTCGAGCTTCTGGCCGAGGACGGCTACGATCCTGAATTCGGCGCGCGTCCCGTGAAGCGTACCATCCAGCGCCTCGTGCTCAACCAACTGTCGAAAGACATCCTGGCGCAGAAGGTAGACCGCGAGCATCCCATCACCATCGACCGCGACGGAGAGGAGCTCGTATTCAAGAATTAAGCACAGGCCCTATAACACAACCACTCTTCCGGCCCCTCCGCATCCCTTTTGCGGAGGGGCCGATTTTTTTAACGTTAGGCGCTAAAGACGCCTAACCACGTTCAAAATGTGTTAAAAAACATGTTTTGTAAACTATGATGCGGATTCCGGCGTTATATAGACGTATGGGCATCTGAGAAGCTGTGGAGCTTCAGCCCGGTTATTTCGACTAATCACGGAGACTTCCTTCCGTAGCCTCCGCGCCAGAGTTAATTAACGCCGCAATCAATCATGAATTGCCTTCCCGAGGGGAGGCGTGGCGGCTATTGTGTAACTAATTTAATAAATTGTGAAATTCAAAAGTTTTTTCCTGGCACTTGCAGCGATGCTGTTTCTCTCCTCGTCGACACCTCTCTTCAGCGGCTCCATTGAGCCCGGCGACAGCGTCCCTGCAATAAGGCTAAGCGACAAATCGACTCTCCCGAGCAAAACTGACTTTCCAACCATTATCAACTTCTGGTCGGCGCAGGATGCTCCCTCACGTCTGCGCAATAAAGAATATTCCGACCTTGCCGCCGCTTCCGGCGGACGGCTGAATTTCGTGGCGATATGTGTGGATGCCGACAGCGGTCTGGCCCGCGAGATCATGGCGATCGACGGCATCGACAATGGAAAGGCCTATTACAGTGAAGACATCCGTAAGGACGCTCTGGCTGACTACCAGATAGCGTCGGGATGCAGAAGTTTCCTCATCGACAATTACGGGCGCCTTCAGGCCGTCAACCCCGAGACATCGACTCTCCAACTTATCTGATAGACTCAGACCATGTCTGACGCAAGCCGCCGGCCCGCAGCCGGCGGCTTTTTCATGCCTCAAATCTGTTCAGCGATTTGCATAATCTAATGCAAATCGTTACCTTTGTGGGTGTCATGGCAATAAAACGATACCGATTCAAACCGAGACCTACATCAATCATATATGGCATCCTGCCGGCAATAATCTCTCTGCTGGCGGTGACCGCATGCAACCATAATAACGGCAACCGTCCCGATGACAAAGAGACGACGATGCGCTCGCTGTTTCAGGAAGCGAAGACAGCATCGATGAGGGGCGATTTCAAGAAGTCAGACTCCATCGGAGCCGTATTGCTCCATCTCGCCGACTTAGCCGACAACGACGAATACCGGGCACGCGCCCTTATGTGTCTGAGCTACTCGCGGATAGAGATGCGTGACTCCACGGAGCAGATGCGCTATCTCCTTCAAGCCGAGAAGATGCTCGCCAATGTCAGCAACGACACACTGGCAGCCGAGCTATACAACATCATGGGGGTCGCTTCCTTCCATGATTTCGACCGGGCGAAGGAATATTTCGCGAAATCCCTCTATGCGTCCCGCAAGATAGCATCCGTGCAGCATCAGATGATGGCCGAGTGTAATCTCGCCGAGATATACCGATGCACCGGCGACACTCTCGGCATACAGTATGACCTTGACATCCATGACTTCGCCTCCAGAACCGGCAACGAGGTGATGCTCCATGCAGCAGCGGTGAGATGTGCGGAATATTACATGAAGCGACCTGAAACACTGCCGAAATCTCTTGAATATATCAATGAGATCAAGGAGATGCCGGGCAGGGAATTCCATTACCATTACCTTCGGTCGAAATGGCTGATGGCAACCGACAGCCTCGACAAGGCCATGACTGAATGGAGGAAAGCCTCGGAAACGGGAACTGCGACTCCAGGATTCCTGCTTGCCGGAGGGCGTCTCTACCAGCATCACGGCGACTACCGCAAATCGGAGTGGCTTCTAACAAGGGCAGACTCCGCATATTCCGACATCGATTCCCTCAACACCGACCGCATCGAGATCCTGAGGCTGAGGTCGGAGAATCTCGCGAAACTCGGAGATACGGCCGGGGCACTTATTATGCTGGAGGCTTACCAGACGGCACGCGACAGCGTGTCGAGGATACACAACACCCGCGAGATGAACGCCTTCAAGGCCAAATTCGAGACCGAGAAGAAGGAGCTTGTGATTGCCAGCCAGCGTGCCTCTCTGCGATGGAGAAACATACTCCTCGGCATGGCCTTCGCCTTCATCTAAGCCATCATCGCCGCCTTCATGCTGTATATAAGGAGACGCAACAGGCTCTACAGGCTCATTGTGGAGCAACATAAGGAATTCGCCACACGCCAGAATGAATATGCCCCCTATCTCAAGGATGAGGCATCCACTCTGCCCGATAATATACCCGAAGTGGGAACGGATGGAAAAAGCCCCGAGGTCAGCGATAAGGATATGTCGCATGAGGAGCCTATGGACAACGGCACCGATGCAGACACGATACAGGAGGCAGACAAAGGAGACGTGAGCCTTCCGGGAATGCCATCCAGGGATAAGGCCGACGCAATCTGGCGAGACATACTGACCGAGATGGAGAAAAACCGTATATACGCCGACCCCGATGTGACCAGAGACGTGTTTGCCGACCGTGTCCACACCAACCGTACCTGGTTCACAGCCATAATAAGGCACCGCACAGGAAAGTCCTACACACAGTTCATGAACTCCTGGCGCGTCAACGAAGCGGTGCGTATCCTATCCCTGCCGGAAGCGACAATGACCAACAAGGAGCTTTCGGAGTATCTCGGCTTCATGACGCCGCAGTCGTTCTACACCGCCTTCCGCCAGCAGATGGGTATGTCGCCGTCGCGATTCCGCAGCGACACGCTGGCAGCCTCAGGCACACAGGAGAGGGAGTCCGAATGAAATCCAGACCTGAAAAGGCGTTTCTGATGTAAAAAATCAGCCATGATGTAATGAAAACGCCATTTGCTGAATGTTTATCGAATTATTTTGCAGCGATTTCCTGTATGAGGGTAACTTTGCCGCCGATGACGGGCACGTTGCCTGTCTGGAAAATACAACACAAACCATGAAGACGATTTACAAAGGAATTATGGCGGCAACGGCACTGGCAGCGGTGTCGATGGCCATCCCGGCCATGTCGTCGGCATTGCAAGGCGACAGGCTCGTGAAAGCGGAACGCCTGCAGCCGAAGAGTCAGGTGCCCTCGCAGAAAAAGGATGTCAGCAGGCTGACCCCTGCCGGCACACCCTACTGGCAGACTGCGAGAAGCATCTATAATGAAAAAGGACAGAACGACCCCGACAACGGCGTGACCCGAGAATTCGGCACCCATATCGAGATCGACGGAGAGACAGCCCGCATCTACGGTCTGGTAAACGTGAATCCCAACAACTATTACGAGATTGATGAGGAATATGCGGTAGAGGGTGTCTACGACGCGAACGCCAACACCATCACAGTCACCGGGACAATATACGATGAATCAAAACCGCTTGACGAATATGTGAAGCTCGCCGAAATATACTCTCCGGGCGATGATATGTCGTACACACTGGTGCTGATTGCCGGCTACCTCAACATGTTCGAGCAGATAGCCACAGTCAACGAGCTGGTATTTGATGTCTCCGACGACATGCAGACGATAGAGCCGCAAAACGGCTATGGCGCCTACGCATTGACGTCTGACGGTCAGGGAAGGGCATTTGTCGACTTTTACCAGAGCTCCACTCTGGAGAAAGCACCGGAAACCCCGAACATAAAGACCGACACCGGCAGTCTTGCGTTCAAGGGGCAGTTTGTTGCAGCCGGGATGCCGGTGGTTGAGGTGTTTAGTCTCATGAACTCCGGCGCCTCCGCAACGGAATACGCAATAACCACCTCGTCACCGTGGCTGACAGTGTCTTCTACCGAGGGCACGGTGGATGGATGCTCCACGGTGCCCATCGCAGTGACATTCTCCCCGGAAGAGCCGGGCATGTTCAACGGTAAGATCACAATCCAGAGTGGCAGTCAGACAATAGACGTGACAGTTGACACAGAAGTGAGAGAGGTGCCTGACTACACCAAGATAGTGCGGGCCGGTAGCGAAGCGATGGAATTCGATATGTCTCCTGTATACCCTTTCGTAATCAGTGAAATCAACGGCAACACCGTAGCGGAATCGGTCAACAACGGAGAGGGCGACGGCACGGAATCATGGTTCAAGTGCAGGATTGAAATACCGGAAGGGAAGACGGGCGTGTTCACGTGGCAGGCAGTCCAGGAGAGCAAGTCGCCAAACTCACTCGTAGTCATGCTCGATGGGGAGACAGTGAAATCGGAGCTCTATCTTCCGAATACGGATCCCCACGATATGTCGGGCACACTCGCCCTGATGCAGGGGACTCATGAAATAGTGTTCGATAATGTCATAACAATGGACTGGAGCATCTACGGCCTGTTTCAGAGGAGCTATGTCTGGGACCTGAACCTTGATCTCATTGAGGCCAAAGACGACAACGCCATGCTCGTTACCGATACAGCCGACTTCGGCGAGACATATTTCGATAAGTTCGATGTGAAGATGAACAGCGAGGTGACAGTGCTCAATACCGGCATGAATCCGCTTAAAGTCCTCTCCATCACATCCGACGGCAATTTCGGTGGCTCAGCCCCCGAGATTTCTGTGCCTTTCTGTGGCGAGATCAAGGTGGCTCTGACATGGGACGCTTCGGCCGTGGGCGAGGACTCCGGCATCGTCACCATCCACACTACCGGGGGCGATCTGAAGGTGAACTGCTCCGGCCTCGCGACAGCGATAGCGTTTGATTATTCCACAATCGTGAAAGAGGGTGATTTCTCATTCGTTACAGGTGTGAGATGGCCGTTCAAGCCCAACGACGAGGGCACATACGCCTACAACAGCACATCAAAGGCAAACATCAACGGAATCACCGACTGTTGGCTCGAGGCCTCGTTTGAGGTGCCTGAAGGAAAAGTGGGCCATGTGGAATGGGATGCAACCAACGACTCAGAGGACATGTATTACTTCCTGGGCACACCTTCGATGATATCCGGCTCCACCATTACAATCGACGGCGGAAATAAAAAGGAAGCGACCGGAATCGGCGTGGACTGCAGCTCATCTGAAATCTATTCCGGTGCCGACGTCACATTCCGGCCTGGACGTCACACGGTGAAGTTCAACTATAAGAAAACCGCCAATTGGGAAGATTTCGTATTCGGAGACGACTGTCTGAAGCTCTTCGAGATAGCGCTCAAGCTAACCGACAGCGAAAACGGAGAGGGCGAGCTTTCAGTGGATATGATCGACTATTCAGAGGATGTATTCACCGGCGCCACGGCACATGCATACGCCACCCTTTACAACTACACCACGAAGACCCCGGAGCTGATCTCATCGGAATGCGACGGCCCTTTCAAGGCCAAGGCCATCGACGAGAATGACGGCAATCTCAGACTAGCGATTGAATTCTCGCCGGTGAAGGCCGGCGGCTACAGTTCCGAACTCATCATAAAGACCAACATCGGCGACTATACCGTCTCATGCAGCGGAACGGCAATTGATTCGGAACTCGGCTACGCGATATTCCACGAGGGATTCGAATATGACTTCGGCAATGAATGGATCATAACCGACAATGCCGGTGAAGGAAATACATGGCGGCAGACCATGAAAGCACCCGGCATACTCGCAGGCTTGAACATGACTGCCTACGCAGGAGAGGGACTTCTGTATGCGACCTACTTCGACCCGGAATCAGGGAAACCGTACAATATGACCGACACATACGCCATCTCACCCTCGATCACAATTCCCGCTGACGGAGAGACCACTCTCAGCTTCATGACCAAATACTACACCTACATGCCGGTCACGCTTGAGATAACAGCCGGCACAGGCGATGACCCGACATGCTATGACTCCGTCGGGACCCTGACAATAGACCCGGCCCGCGATGACGAATGGAGGGAATACACGTTCAGTCTGGGCGAATGGGCAGGCAAGGAGATTCATATCGCCTTCCATACCACCCAGAACATCGACAGATATCTCGCGCTTGACGAGATAATGGTATTCTCCACCGGCAACGTATCAGTCGAGATGCCGGAAGCGGACGACAACCTCACAGTAGAGTATTACACTCCCGACGGTCTGCGTCACGAGCGCCCGGTGAAGGGCCTCAACATCGTGGTGACGCGCCGCAGCGACGGCACCACATCCACCCGCAAGGAGTGGATGAAATAATACTCAACCCATGCTTTATACGATTTAGATTGTGAGAGGAGACCCTGCAAGGCATTCATCTGCTGCCCTGCAGGGTCTTGTCTCCTAAATATCATATATGTAACCTTAAAATATCAGACTCAGATGACACACGACATCAAATCAATGATCAGGATTGCCCTCGCCATATTTCTTGCCGGGACATTCAAAACGGCGAATGGCCAGACTTTTTTTCAGGAAGACTGGGCAGGAGCCACGGGGAGCCTTCCCTCCGGATGGACCACGACGGCTACCGACAAGACGCCCGACGGAGAGGCCGCTGAATGGTTCTCGAAAAACGAGGGTTGGAAAGTACTGGAAAATGAAAGCTACGGGAGTGCCTTCGCTGCCAGCTATTCCTCGACAATAGAGGGAGGCAAGGTCGACACCTGGCTTATCAGCCCTGAGTTCGACGTGCCCGCTGCCGGCGGTTTCGTTGAGTTTCCCGTCTGGACCATCGGCCCCGACGACACTCCCGCCTGCAAAATGAGCGTGAGGATGACCACGGAAGGCGCGACGCCGGAATCGTTCACGGATTCCCCGCTGCTCACCACCCGGGTGAAACATGGAGACGGCGTGACCCACCAGATGATAAGCCTCGCCGGATATGCCGGCAGGAAAGTGAGGATGGCCATCGTAAATGAAGGGACGCAGGCCGGGGTGCTCTGCATAGGCGATATCGAAGGAGATATATGCAGGATAAAAGTGAGCAACCGCACTCCCCTGCTGATCGCACCGGGAAGCAACGCCACTGTCAGGCTGGGCATCGATATCCAGGCCATATGTCCCGGCTTCGACGTGACGCTCACCACATCCGACGGCTTTTCCCAGACAAAAAACTACAATAAGGAAATCAACGGAATCCTGCAGGGTTATGAGGTCTCATTCCCCTGCGGACGCCCTTCGTGGGACATGCTCTCCTACACGGCGACGGTGACACCACGCATCGACGGATTGACTCCGACTGAGATCAGCGGCTCTCTGGCCGTGGGAGAAGGATACCCGCAGATATGCCTCATGGAGGAAGCCACCGGCGAGAACTGCGGCTACTGTCCTGCCGGCACAGCCGCAATCGAGAGATTCACCGACATGTATCCGGGCCGGTTTATCGGCGTGGGAGTACACTGCACGCGTCAGTTCTCAACCGGCGTGATGGAGAATCCGGAATACGCCGAGCCCTATCTCTCGGCTTTCATGATCGAGAGCCTTCCGAACGCGGTGCTCAACCGCAGCATGATTGGAAGCCCCACAGACTATGCCGGCATCGACGAGGCGGTGAAAAGCCTTCTCGACGGCAAGAGCGTGGGCAATGTAGTGATCGACCGCGTGGACTGCGACATGGCTACGGGCGAGACAACAGTGAGGTTTACCGCAGGCCTCTGCGCTCCGCTGACAGGAGTGGGGCTTAACGCCTGTGTGATACTCAGTGCCGACGGTCTGACAGGCACATCGAGGAAATGGTTTCAGTCCGATTATTTCAGCGGCACTACGGAGGAGGAATTCCTGAAGAGCGCTGACGCATCCTGGTGGCAATACATGAAATTCTGGTGTGAGTATCCCGACACGAAGGTGTCGCCTACCGACCGTGCGTTCGACCATGTGGGAATGGGTGTCTACCCCGATTTCTACGGCGACGGCTGCAAACTGCCGGAGGACTGGAGCGACGGCAAAACCAAATCGGAGGCTATAACTTTCGCTATGCCGATGCAGACGGAATATGACGGTTTCGGAGTGCAGGACGTAAACGAGACAGCCGTCACGATAGTTCTGCTTAACGCAGGCGACGGCTCAGTGGTCGCAGCGCAGCAGGTGAAGGCCGCAGACTACAACCGAGACCTGACGGCTGTCAGCGACGTCATGGCCGACAGTGATATCCGCGCCTGGATAGAAGGCGGAGAGCTGTTCGTTGAGTCTGAGGATTGTGCCGCTGTCGAGATATTTACGACTGACGGACGAATGATCTATTCCGGATATGCTTCTGTCGGCATATCACGCCATGAAATCGGCGATACGTACGGATTACTCATCGTCAAGGTCGGCAACAGATCGATGAAGCTGCTACGCTGAGACGTAATCCCGTAAACTTAAATAAAAAGCGGCTGGCCGGCAAGGTCAGTCGCTTTACTATATATTAAGATAGTTTTCGCCGGGCGGACGCTTTGAAAAGCGTCCCTACATTAATTGATTATTAATCCTTTCCGTCAGCGGGCGAGGGAGAGGTTGAATGCGATGCCGTAGTTGGAGTTGGAGGTCGGATAGGAGGCGTTGGAGACGAGCGGCGTGTTGACCTGATGGTCGAAGAAAGCCGACACCGTGAGCCGGCGGCTCATCTGATAGCTGGCCATGAAATTGATCGAGAACGTCTTAGTGCCCTGCGTGGCCTGAGTGTAGGCTGTCTCTATCTTGCGGATGAGGCTCTGGTTGTTGCTGAGCGCCACATCGAGATTGATCGAGAGGTCGTTGTTGGTGTTGCCCTGCTGGCTGCCGATCTTGATGATCTTGTTGAAATTGGCGATCTTGTAGCCGGCGCCGATGGAGAACTGCTTGCTGGTGGTCTCCACGATCTGACCGGCCGAGGAGTTGAGGTTAAGCGTTCTGGCATCGCGGTATTCGGCATTGAACGTCATGTCGTTGTGGAGCGTGAATGTCACTCCGATCAGCGGCGCGAACTTCTCAGTAATGGCCACGGAGGAGATGTTGAAGGGAGACGAGGGCACCGGCATCTGGGTCAGCTCGTCCTGGATGAAGCCGAGGTCGCCGGCGACGCTCACCCAGTTCATGTAGCTCGAATAGGAGCCTATGGAATAGGTGCACTGATAGGCGTGGTTGAGGGTGAACGCCTTGAACCATTTGCTCATGTTGCCCATCTGGAGGAAGCCGTCGTAGGTCACCTTCCAGTTGGGACGCATCGACTCGAGACCCGGGAAATGCTGGAGTGTCACTTTATGCGGGTCATAACCGCTGTAGGCGGCTATGAAGGCCGGAATCAGGACATCGCTGCTCGTAGAGGAGACCACACCGTTCTGCGGATTGAAGGGAGTGCCGCCGAGGGCGTTCCCCTCCATGAAGCCGGTGGTGGGATATGACATGCCGTCATACTGCCCCTGCACCCTCTCGGCGATGACGGGTATGTAAGAGAGGAACTTGCTGAAAGCCTCCGAGCTGTAGCCGTCTTCCGCCTTGCTCCCCTTGAGAGCCGAGGCGAGCGCTATGTGGGTGCGGGTGTATGATCCGGAATGCGACGTCGGCATGCCTGCAAACATAAACTGCATCTGGCGTGTCTTGTTGTCGGTGAGGTTGGAGGTGAGCGTCACCTTAAGTCCCCTGATCGGCTCGAGTGTGAGCTCGAAGTTGAACTCCTGGCCCTGGTTCCAGATAGCCGGCGAGGTCTGCTCGGAGTTGGTGATGAGCCAGCCCCGGTCGAGGGCCTTGTTGACGTAGCTCTCATCAAAGAAGCCGAACGCGAAGTCGAGACCGGGCGACATCGGACCATACTTGGTGGATTGTCCGAAGACATCGCCGATATTGGGCGAGAACTGCGGGAGGTTGAGCGAATGGCTGTTGCGCCAGCGGATGGAGAGGGTGCGCGGCATCATGAGGAAACGGAGCGAATACGCGGCCAGCTCGCTGGCGAAATTGCGGCTCTCCTTCTTCGACTGCTCGCGGATAAGGATCTTCACGAGCACACTGTCGCGGTTGAGGATCTCGATGTTGTTGTCGTCCTTGATCTTCGTCTTGAGCACATAGGGAGTGCCGTCGTCGAGAGTGGCGGATATCTTCAGCTTGCGAGTTCGCATATTGTGTCGGATGGTGGTGGTTGTGTCCATGCTCAGATACATCGCGCGCTCATATTTCTTTGGCTCGTTCCTCTTGGGAGTCTTCGGGGTGTTGTCCTTATTGCGTCCCTGGTTTCGCGGGTTTCCCCTCTGCGAGGAGGAAAAGCGCTTGTTGATCTCCTGGAGATATTTCGACTTGTTGAACAGTGTCTCGAAATTTAGACGTCCGTCCGCGTTCCAGGTCGATTGGTTCTGGATGCTGTTGCCGAGATAGAGGCCGTCGACGGTGGCGCCCTTGTCCCATTTGTAGGTGGAATTGTAGGTCACGTTGGCCGTCAGGTAGTCGAGGAATGCTATCTTGTTGAAGGGGGCGCGATAGGAGCCGGTAAACGTCTGGTTGTAGTTCCAGGGGGTGCCGAGCCCCTTGATGCTCGACCATACGGTATCCTTCCAGTCGCGGTATTTGTCGGGGAACAGACGCTTGTTGACGGCGCCGACCGTCTCCTCGATTCTTGCGGTAGTGTTGCTTGAAAAGGAGAAGTTGAGCGACTGGGTGAAATTCCATGTGAGGCTGAGCTGGCGGTCCCAGAGGAAATTCTTGCTGACCTGCACGGGGAGCTGGAAATTCATGTCGACCTCGCTGCGTGTCTGCTGCTCATAGTAGTAGCGGGTCATGCTGGTGTAGAAGGTGAGGTTGTTGAAGAGCCAGTTGAGCTCCCAGTCGCGGAGCCACTTCGCGGTCTTTCCCTTACCCTTTATGAAGGAGAACGGCTTCCAACCCTTGACATAAGGGCTGTAGGAATACTGGAAGCTGCCACGGTAGTCGTTGGTGACCTCGTATTCGGTTGTAGGGTCGATGTTCTTCTGCTTGTTGAAAGAGAAGGAGACGGTGAAGTTGGCCGGATCCCATGGCATCGGATTCTTGCTCTTGACATTGAAACGCAGGCCTGATACCGAGAAGCTCTCCACTCGCTTGGTGGTGAGCGCGAAGCTCTTGATGGAGTCTTTCTCGTGTTTGGTCACTGCGGCGTCGAGGGCATCCTTGAGGAGGATGTCCTGGTCGAGCGGGTTATATTTGGGTGTCACCTTGTCTTTCGAGAGCGAGTAGTAGACGGGGGCCTGCAGCTGTGCCTTCTCGGGTAGGAGCTTGCCCACATCGCCCTGCACCGCGAGGTTGTATTGCTCGTAGTCGTCGAGACGGCGCTGCGATAGTCCCTGGTCGACGCCGCCGAAGCCGGCGGTCTCCTTGTTGTATGTGAAGTTGACCATGGCCAGGTCACTGACCGAGAGGTTCATGTTGGTCTTGAGCGCCCATCCGCCGTCCTCATTGAATTCGGTCACCTTAAGCTCGTTGACCCAGATGGTGCCGTCTTTCACGGAGTTCGACTTATTTCGGATACCGATAAGCATCACCCTGACGTCGCTGAGACTTGGGTTGCCGAGCACGGAGACCGTGTTGCGGTCGTTGTCGGGGTCGAGATGGGAATATAGCACACCGTAGCCCACGCCGTCGGCACCCTCGCTCTTTGCGCGGTTGCGCTCTGTCTTCAGGTCGGTGAATACCTCGAAGGGCACGTTGAGGAAGTTGTTGATTGGCCATACCTTGGCACGGTCGGCGCTGTTGAAGTTATTGTAGTCGCTCGATGGCGGAGTGAGGTCGAGGGGTATCTCGTACTCGTAATAATTGTTTTTCACGTCGGAGCCGAGACGCACGAAGAGCGCGAGGTCGCCGTTGCGTGTATTGGTGATGTTGTCGATAAGGGCCTCGGCATGTACCCACATCTGGAGACGTCGGTATATTCGCAGGTCGAGCTGCGTGTTCTTGTAGATGCCTCTTGCGTCGCCGGGCTGGAGACCGGTGACCTTGAGGGATAGCGACTGCTCGTTGAGCTGGGTGGCCTGACTCTGGCCGGGGTCCTGGATACGGTCGACGCCAGGAGGGAGCACGTAGTTGACGGGCTCGCGCTGGTCGTTCTCCTCGATATTGACCACCGACATGTCGAGCTCGCCCTCCGCGGGTGAGTCGTTGCGGCTGTTTAGATTGAACTTATAGTCGCGCCACTCCCCTCTCATGAGCTCGAGCGATGCGAAACGAAGGTGTGTTGTCTCCTTGAATCCGGTCATGAACATACGCGCGAAGCGGATGGTGGAGAAGTCGCGGATGTTGCCGACGACGCGGTCGGGCTGGGTCAGGGGAATCTTGAACTGATACCACCTCACCTCTATCGACTTGCCGTCGCGCGTGCGCTGGTTTGAGATCTGCACGTCGGTGATGTGGTTCTTGCCGACCACGAGGTCTTCGGGGCGGATGGAGACCTTATACTCGAAATACCTCTCGTATTCATTGAGGGTGTTGTCCTGATTGACGTCCTCCACGTCGGGGACGCTGCGCGCCGACTGGTAATAGGGGTTGGAGCTCTGGTCGGGAGAGAGGGAGTTGCCCTCCACGCCGTTGTATCTCTTGTAGCGGTCGAGGATCGAGGCGCGGATGTCGTCGTAGTAGTTGCTGCGGAAGAAATGGTAGTCGTCGCCGGCAGGGTCGTTCATCGGCGAGAACGGGTCGGCCTGCATTGTCTCGATGGTTGAGGCCGGGAGCTTCGCGCGCAGCCGGTCGAGATAGTCCTTATATGAGTCGAACTCGAACTCCGACTCGTCGGGGAGTCCGTCGAGGCCGACGTCCTGAAGCAGGCGTGCGTCGGGAGTGTTCTCGAAAGCGTAGGTCAGCGAGTTCTGCGTGGAGACGCGTCCCCACACCGTAGTTGATATGAACTGGTTGTCGCCGTCGACAGGCAGACCGTTCTCATAGCTTTTCATGCCGTCCTTGAGGACGTCCTCGCTGATCTCGCCGAAATTGATGTAGAGATCGCCCCCCTCGCGGTTTGGATTCTTCTCGTCGAGGAAGGGGTCGAGGAGCCAGAACTGGAGGTATTCCACATTCGATGTCTCGAAATTGGTGTTGTCGAGCTTTCGCATAATGCCCCCCCAGCGCTTCTCGGGATAGAGGAGATTTCCCTGGTCGTCGATATTGTCGGCGTCGAGGTTGTAGGGACCACGCTCCTTTGGATAGAAGGAGAGGTTGAGTGTCTGGATATAGTTGGCCTCGCCGTAATTGATGTCGCGGCCGGGATATATCTCGTTGACGGTCACTTCCCTGACATAGGGATTCGAGAGCTGCTCGAGGTCGTTCTTGAGGTAGCCGGGAAGGAGCGAGGAGTTCTTCTGGGTGAACATGCGGTCGATGTAGTACCAGTTGAGCAGGGCACGGTTCTTGCCGTAGTCGACGTTGTTGGAAAGCGATGCCTCCGGGAACATCGGGTCGCTGCCGGGATCGTAGGGAGTGGAGGCGAGAAACCACGAGTATGGGGAACGCAGGTCGAGGCCGATCTGCGTGTTCTCGAAGTCGTCGATATATGATGAGCCCTTGTTGGAGCCAGTCTTCTGCTTGTGGGGCACGAGCTGCGCGAACTCCGCGTTGATGCGGAACGCCGACGGAGCAGTGGCGTTGATGGTGGGCACCTTGTTGATGAGGTTGGTGAGCCACATGAACTCCTTGTTGTAGTTGAGATTCAGGCCCCACATTGTGTTGTTGATCACCTCGTCGCCGATGCTCACCTTCTCGGTGAGCGCCTTTTCGGAGAAATTCAGGATTGTACCTCCGAGGGTAAAATCCTTGTTGAAGCGGTATTGGGCGTCGAGGCCGAGCAGCGTCTTGCGCTGCATGCTGAACATCGACTGGTTTTCCAGCGTCACGCTGACGTTGGTGCCGGAGTCGATGATACTCTGGTTGGTGATGGTGACTATACCCATGCTGTAATCTACGGTATAGTCGCTGTTCTCGGTGAGCACGACGCCGCCGGCGGTGACCACTACCGAGCCGCGGGGCACGTTCATGGCGTTGAGGCGTATGGTGGCGCCGTTCGACGCCTGGTATTCGCCGCTGAGCGAATACTTGTTCTTGTCGGCAAACTGCCGGGCCACTACCAGCGTCGAGTCGTAGAGCTCCTTATATACGTATTGCGCGGCGAGCTCCGGATTGCCGATCTTACGCTCGAGCCACGCGCCGAAAGGCTCTGCCACCGGGAAGATGATCTTGGCGTTGGAAGGCTGCACGGTGTATCCCTCTACATAATCGAAGAATCCGTCGGGATTCGACTCCTGGTTGGAGTCGAGGCGGTCGAGGTTCATCACCTGGAGCAGCGGCTGGTTGGCTATCTCGCCGACGGGGAGATATGTGATCTCGGTGCCCGTGGTGTCGCTCAGATACTTGATGTTGAGCTTGAAGTTCTTCTTCTGGAGCTGGTAGGCGCCGAGGGAGTAGACGTTTTTCATCATCAGCTTCCACATCGGGAGCTCCGGAGCCACGGTGGTGGAGCGGAGCATCTTGAGGTAGAGGCTCTGCGAGGTGTTGGAGATGTCGCTGGAGAACTCGCCCACCTGATAGACGCGTCCGTTGTAGGTGTATTCGTATGCCACGGCAAGCACCTCGTCGGTGTTGAGGGCCTGTTTGAGGGATATGTATCCGAGAGTGGAATTGAGGGTATATTCCGACGATTTCAGAAGCCTTGCGCTCTCCACCTTCTCATAGTCGCGACCGCCTGTGATGCCGTAGGCCTGGAGCGGAGCGAGCACTTGCGTGACCTGACTGATCTCACGGGCGCCTGGATAATCGTTCTTTATCACGCTGAGCAGGTTGTTGCTCTGGTTGGATGGCACGGCCGTCGACATGTCGGGCACCCAGAAATCGTTGGCGAGACGGGTATTCTCACCGAGATCCATGAATCCGACGAAATTCCGGGCCTCCTCGAAGCGGCTGTTCTTGTTGGTGATCCACACCTCGATGCGCGTGATGTTGATGCCGGAGGAGACGTGCGGCAGTCGGGATGCGAACTGGTCGTAGTTGTCGTAGAAATACTGGGCCAGGAAGAAATGGCGGTTGGCGTCGTAGTTGTCGGCCTTGATGCTGTATTTGGTGGTCTGCACGCCGCCCTGGGTGTTGACGGTCTTCGACTCGCTGTTCTGCTGGCTCACGAGCCCGGTGAGGGTAAGTTTGCCGAACTGGAGCTTGGTCTTGATACCGAAGAGGCTCGTACCGCCGCGTATCAGACTGGAGCCGGTGGTCATGCTCACATTACCGGCCTCGATGTTCTTGATGATCTCGTCTTCCTTCCCTTCATAGTTGAGTTTGAGGTTCTTGGAGTCGAAATCGAACGTCGCGTCGGTGTTGTAGGTCATGTTGAACTTCATCTTGTCGCCGACGGAGGCTGCGATGGTGGCCTGTATCTTCTGGTCGAAGTCGAAGAAGGTCTTGCGGCGCGACTTGAGGGACAGCGCGGGGTTGTCGGTCTTGTTGCTCTTGATGCCCATCGACACCTGGATGGAGCCCTGTGTGGTGAGACGCACGCCGCCGGGGCCGAACACCTTCTCGAGGGGGCCGAGCGAGAAATTCATGTCGAGGATGTTGAACGGCTCCTTGTCTTTCTGAAGGAAGCTCTCGGCGTTGCGCTGCTGGAAATACCCGAAGAGCTCGCGGCGTGTCATCATCTCGTTATACTGCTCGGGAGTGAGTGTATAAGGAGTAAGGATGTCGTTGTCGCCGAGCTTGGTGTGGATGTAATAGAGCTTTGTGGCGGGGTCGTAGACTATCTCGGTCTTGATGTTGGACGGATCGGAGAGGTCGGCCGCATACTCGCGTCCCACATAATCGTCATACTCAGTGGGGAGCGTGGGCGCCACCGGAGCCGGAAGCGCGAGGCTGTCGGGAAGGGCGGCAGTCGGATTGATGTCGGGTGTGAATGGAGGTGGCGGGGGCTTGAGCCGAGAGTTCTGCTGTTGCTGCGCCGTGACGGCGAGCGCCAGACAGCAGGCTACGAAAAGAGCCACCGCCGTGGTGACCGGCAGCCGCTTGAGTCCGAGATATGTGGCGAGATCGCGCAGGCAGTTCATTCAGAGCAACTTCAGGGCCTCTTTAATGGCCTTTTCCGTGCTCATGGCCGGGTCGGAGGCGAAAAGCTTCTTCAGCGCCTTCTGGCTCTGCTGCTGGGTGAAGCCGAGCATCACCAGGGCAGCCAGGGCGTCGTCGTAGGCCTCGCCGGCCACAGGAGCACTTGAAATAAACGCTCCTGCATCATCTTTTATTTTATCCTTCAGGTCTACAATTATTCTTTGCGCGGTCTTGGCGCCGACCCCCTTCACGGCCTTGAGGGCGGAGTCGTTGCCGGAGGCGATGGCCCCGCGGAGCTGGTCGGCGGTGAGGGCGGAGAGGATGAGCCGGGCCGTGTTGGGGCCTACGCCACTCACTCCTATAAGCAGGCGGAAGAGCTCCCGCCCCGTCTCCGTGAGGAATCCGTAGAGCAGATGGGCGTCCTCGCGGATGCTCTCGTGGATAAAGAGCTTTGCGGAGCCGGCCGCTCCGGAATTGAGGGCGCTGTAGTCGATGAGGGTGATGTTGATCTCATACCCTATCCCTCCGCAGTCTATCACGCAATAGGTGGGTGTGAGCTCGGCGATTTTGCCCGAGATATAGTAGATCATAACGGTTGTCGGTGTGAATTACGATGCAAAAGTAATCAAAATCCCGATATGGTCAAAGCTGACGGCGCCCATCACGGCCGGATGCAGGGGATTTTGCGGATAGGGAGTAAATAGCTAACTTTGCACCATGCAAGAGCAATATAACTCGCCGCTTCTGGAGAATGCGGTGACCGAACTATCGAAACTGCCGGGCATCGGACGCAAGACGGCGCTTCGCCTGGCCCTCCACCTTCTGCGTCGCGACGCCACGGAGGCTGAGGCGCTCGGCAACGCCATCATCGAGATGAGACGCGACATCCGCTATTGCCGCGTCTGCCACAACATCAGCGACGTCGAGACATGTGCCATCTGCTCCGACACACACCGCGACAGCGCCACGATCTGCGTGGTGGAGAACGTGAAGGACGTGATCACGATAGAGTCCACCCACAGCCACCGCGGGCGCTATCACGTGCTGGGCGGCCTCATCTCCCCCATCGAGGGCATAGGCCCGGGCGACCTGGCTATCGACTCGCTCGTGGAGAGGGTGGCTGCCGGCGACATCAACGAGGTGATCCTCGCCCTGAGCCCCACAATCGAGGGCGACACCACCAACTATTACATCTACAGGCGCCTGAAGGCCTATCCGGTGAAGATCACGATGCTTGCCCGCGGTCTGAGCATGGGCAACGAGCTGGAATATGCCGACGAGCTGACCCTCGGCCGCTCGATACAGGACAGGGTGCTTTTCTCAGACACGATAAGCGATGGAATGTAATCACCAGGCAAACGACATAAGGGCACTCGCCCTGCGGGCCGTGGAGCCGGGCGACGCGGCCCTGCTCTATGAGGTGGAGAACGACGCCGAGGCATGGGACGACGGCGACACGGTAGCCCCCTACTCCATGCATACCCTCGAGGAATACGCGCGCAGCTACAGGGCAGACCCTTTCGCCGACGGACAGCTAAGGCTGATCGCCATAGACACGAAGAGCGGCGAGCCGGCGG
>OGQO01001725.1_pt1 | contig 19035 bp, 12 predicted proteins | sample 1553241 | NCBI WGS metagenome assembly OGQO01 (sample SAMEA2579933, study PRJEB22360) | human gut metagenome | biome: human gut; feature: human-associated habitat; material: faeces | place: Denmark | collected 2008/2010
AGGGCGATGAGGAGGAGGACGCCGTTGTCCTTGTCGGCCTTGCCGATGCCCCAGCGGGTGAAGAGGTCGGTGGCGAACTCCTCCACGGGGATGTCGCCCGTGGAGGGGACTATGGCCACGGCCATCTCGGCGGTGGTGTTCCGGCGGAGGTCGTATAGCTTTTCGTTGACCTGCCGGCGCTCTGAAGCCGACAGCACGTCGGAGGGGTCGGCCACGAACTCGCGGCGGTCGGCCACATTGGGGTTGGGGAGGTCGTCGGGGGAATAGACCCTGTAGCCGGCGCCCGTGGCGCCCGACGTCAGGAAGACGATGAGGCAGAGGAGAGTGATTATCTTTCTTGTCATATATATATTCGGAGGTTAAACGGTGATTATGTCTGAGGTCACACGGCGGGGAGGCTGTGGCCGTTGAGCTTTCGGAAGAGGTCGAGGGCATAGACGTCGGTCATGGCCGAGACATGGTCGAGCACGGCCTGCACCCTCGTGAAGCAGTCGGGGGAATTGACATCATACTGTCGGGGCACCTTCGCGAGGATCAGCTGGGAGAAATTGCGTTGCGGATGCATCACGGCCTGCATGAGCGTGTCGAGCAGGTATGTTATGATGCGGTTGCCGGCGATCTCCACGTCGACCACGCTGGGGGCGGTGTATATCTTCGACCAGGCGGCGCGGGAGCAGGCCTCGTAGGCGTCGCGCAGGCGGGGATGGATGTAGGCGGTGAGCGGGCCTTCGAGGGATCCGGCGAGGAGCAGCGGCTCGGCCTCGGCGAAGGCTCGCGCGCAGTCGCCTACGAGCTCGCCGATGACATTGCTGCGGAGATATCCCACCTGCTCGTTGGGGTCGGAGAGGTGGCCCATACCCCGGCGCAGACGGTCGCGGCGCTCGCCGTCGAAGAAACCGAGCAGGAGCGAGGTGGTCTCGTCGGGCGAGAGTATGGCGAGTCGGTGGGCGTCCTCGATGTCCATGATCTGATAGCAGATGTCGTCGGCGGCCTCCACGAGATATACGAGGGGATGGCGCGCGAAGCGTCCGGGGCATATTTCCGGCATTCCGAGCTCGCCGGCCACGCGACGGAAGAGTTCCTCCTCGGAAGAGAAATATCCGAACTTTCCCTTGTCGGAGGCGAGGCTTGAGTCGTGGGGATATTTCACGATAGAGGCCAGAGTGCTGTAGGTCATGGCGAAACCGCCCTCGCGTCGCCCCACGAACTGATGTGTGAGCACACGGAAAGAGTTGGCGTTGCCCTCGAAACTGGCCGCGTCGGCCCATTGGCGGTCGGAGAGGAGAGGCTTGAGCGCAAGGCCGTTGCCCTCGGTGAAATAAGTGGAGATGGTCTTCTCGCCCGAATGGCCGAAAGGGGGATTGCCGAGGTCGTGGCAGAGGCAGGCGGCGGCGACGATGTCGGGGATGTTGGCGAGGGCGTCGCGCGTCGGGGCGTCGTGATGGCGGTCGGAGAGGACGATGGCGGCCTCCTTGGCCATGCTGCGTCCCACCGAAGCCACCTCGAGGCTGTGGGTCAGGCGGTTGTGTACGAAGATGCTTCCCGGAAGAGGAAACACCTGGGTCTTGTTCTGGAGCCGCCGGAAGGGGGATGAGAATACGAGGCGGTCGTAGTCGCGCTGGAAATCGCTCCGGGTGTGGGTGCGCGGGTCATGGAAGCGCTCGAGCCCGAGGCGCTTGTCGGAGATCAGGCGCGGCCATTCCATAGCGGCGTCACCGCATTGCACGGCGGAAGGTATGTTGTCGTTGGTTTTCTGCATGGCTGACAATGGTGGCTCCGGAGGCGACGGGCCCCGCAAGCCGACACAAAGTTAACAAATAATTCCGACAATAATACTACTCGGGCAATCGTTATGATAAAAGATGAAACGGACCACGCTACAAATATATCGGATCATGCTTGCGGCGCTGTTGCTCCTTGGCACGGCGGCCACAGCCGCGGCGCGCCCCGGCGATAAGCTTCTCAACAGGCCGTATGCCGACCTGAAGCGGCTGCATCTGGGCTTCTCCGTGGGGATGCATTTCCAGGACCTGAGCTTCACCCACAACGGCTACGTTACGCTCGAGGGGGAGCAGTGGGTGGCGGAGGTGCCCGGCTTCTCGCCCGGCTTCTGCGTCAACGTGCTGGGCGCCCTGCGGCTCCACCGCTACTTCAACCTGCGTCTGAGCCCGGGGATGTATTTCGGCAGCAAGAACGTCACGATGATCGACTATACGGGGGGCGGGGAGCTGAAGCGGAAGCAGGACATCAAGAGCGCCTACGTGGCCGTGCCTCTCGACCTCAAGATCTCCGGCGAGCGACTGGGCAACTGCCGTCCCTACGCCACAGTGGGAGCGATGGCCACCTTCGACGTGAGCAAGAAGCGGAGCGAGCCGCTGATGTTCAAGTCGGCCGACGCCTATCTGACAGTGGGCTTCGGCGTGGACTTCTACCTGCCGTTTTTCAAGCTCAACCCGGAGATCAAGTTCTGTTTCGGCCTGACCGACATCCTGCGCCACGACAGGCCGGACCTGGAAGACGACCCGGAGACCTTCAAGATGACGCAGAGCCTTCAGAAAGTGAAGTCAAACATGGTGGTGCTCACCTTTTATTTCGAATAGCCGGTGGATATCATTAAGAGATCAACGGGAGCATGGCGCGCGATAGCCTGTCTGCTCGCAGCCGCGTTCTGTATGGCGACGGAGGTCCGCGCCCAGAACGACGTGCAGTTTACCCAATACTGGGCGATGCCCACCTATTATAATCCGGCGGCCACCGGCTCTACCGACTATCTCCGCATACGTGGCGGGGCGAGACTCCAGTGGGTTGGCATCGACAACGCCCCGACGAGCTTCATGGCCCTGGCCGACTCGCCGCTGCGGCTGATGAAGAAGAAGATAGGCGTGGGCGTGGTGTTCGGACAGGAAAGCCTCGGCCTCTTCTCCAACCTCACGGTCAACGCGCAGGGAAGCTTCAAGTTCAAGCTTCTGAAAGGAGAGATGAGCGCCGGCATCGAGGTGGGCTACTTCAACACCTCGTTCAAAGGCACCGACGTCTATATCCCCGACGGCGACGACTATCACGACCCCTCCGACCCGGCCATCCCCAAGCAGGACCTCACCGGGGGCGCCCTCGACATCTCGCTGGGCATCCATTATACACATAAGTATTTCTACGCCGGGCTGTCGTGCCTGCATCTCACTCAGCCCACCGTCACCATGACCCTCGAGGGGAGCGAATCGACCGAATCGCAGGAATACCAGACGGCCCTGCGGCGCATGGTATATTTCACTGCAGGCTGCAATATACAGCTTAAAAACACGTTATTTGAATTGCAGCCCTCCATGTTGCTTAAGTCAGACCTCAAGCTCTTCTCAGGAGAGCTCACAGTGAGGGCCGTCTACAATAAATTCCTCTCTTTCGGCCTGGGCTACAGATGGAAAGACGCCGTCAGCGTCATGGTGGGAGCTGAATTCAAGAATTTCTTCCTCGGCTATGCCTACGACTATCCGGTGTCGGCGATATCGAAGGCTTCTTCGGGAAGCCACGAGATAGTGGCGGGCTACCGCATGAAACTTGACTTTTCGGGAAAAAACAAAAACAAACACCGTTCCATTCGGATAATGTAGCGATAATGAAAATGATGAACATATCAAACCATAGAAAACAAAACGCCATCCCCCTCAAGGGGCTTACAGTGGCATTGCCGGCGGCAGGAATCGCGGTGGTGATGGCATCCTGCATGTCGCTGCGGGGCTCTTCGTCGGGTGGTGAGGTGACAGGTGTCGGGGGCTCCTCGATGGCTGAGCCCACACCCTACGGCATGGTGCTCATCGACCGTGGCGCCTACGCCATGGGTCCGTCGAAAAACGACAGCGCGGCAGGGATACGCGCCGACGCCAAGCCGGTGTCGGTCGACGCTTTCTGGATGGACGAGACAGAAATCACCAACTCCAAATACAAGCAGTTCGTGTTCTGGGTCAGGGATTCCATTATCCGCGAGCGCCTCGCCGACCCGGCCTACGGCGGCAACGAGGCCTTCAAGATAGAGGAAGACAAGGAGGGCAACCCCGTGAAGCCCTACCTCAACTGGAACAAGGCCATACCCTGGCGCAACGCCAATGAAGACGAGCAGAGGGCCATCGAGAGCGTCTACCGCACCAATCCCATCACCGGTCGCCGCGAGCTCGACCCCACCCAGCTCAATTACGTCTACGAGATCTACAACCACACCGCGGCCGCCAGACGCAAGAACCGCCTCGACCCGACGCGCCGCGAATACAACACCGACATACCCGTCTCCGACGAGCTGCCGGTCATATCGAAAGACACGGCCTACTTCACCGACGACGGAGAGATCGTGAGGGAGACCATCTCGCGGCCGCTTACCGGCGACTACGACTTCCTCAACACATACATCGTGAACGTCTATCCCGACACCACGGCATGGATCAACGATTTCGACAACGCCTACAACGAGCCATACACCCGCATGTATTTCTCCCACGCCGGCTACAACGACTATCCCGTGGTGGGCGTGAGCTGGGAGCAGGCCAACGCCTTCTCCAACTGGCGCACGGAATACCTGCGCCGTTCCCTTGGCCGCGAGGGTGTCTTCATCGAGCCCTACCGTCTGCCGACAGAGGCTGAATGGGAATACGCGGCGCGTGCCGGCAACAGCGAGACGCCCTATCCCTGGGAGGAGATCCTGCCGATGGACGAGCGCGGCTGCTTCTACGCCAACTTCAAGCCCATGGAGGGCGACTACGTGCGCGACGGCCACGTGATCACCTCGCCGGTGGGCACCTTCAAGGCCAACGACTTCGGCCTCTTCGACATGGCGGGCAACGTCAGCGAATGGACGTCGACCGCCTATGCCGAGAGCCTCAACCGCCTCACCTCCGACATCAATCCGGAATACCGCTACGATGCCGCCAAGGAAGACCCTTACAAGATGAAGCGCAAGATAGTGCGCGGCGGTTCCTGGAAGGATGTGGCGCAGAACATACGCTCCGACCTCAGGATGTGGGAGTATCAGAACGAGCAGCGCAGCTATATCGGCTTCCGCAACGTGCGGTCGCAGATAGGCTTCGCTAAAGGCACACAGAAAAAGAAAAACAAATAGCAACAACTCCGCAAGATGGTAAAGATTAGAAAATACGCCAACGGCATCGAACGCTTCCTTCACGGCCAGAAGGGCCAGCGGTTTTTCAATTTCGCCTATTCGATAGGCGCGGCGATAGTGATCTGGGGCGCTCTGTTCAAGATCCTCCACCTGCCGGGGGGCAGCACGCTGCTCTGCATCGGCATGGGCACGGAGATTGCTATGTTCATACTCACGGCCTTCGACCGTCCCCCCAAGGAATACGCGTGGGAGGATGTGTTTCCGGTGCTCGACAGCCGCGATCCCGACGACCGTCCCGACTTCCATGGGGGAGGCGGAGTGGTAGTGGCCGGACTTCCCGGGGGTAGCCGCGATACGGCGGTGGCGGAGGCCAAGGCCTCGGCAGGACTTCCGCAGAGCGTGACGCTCGATGAAGGCGACGCGCTGTCGCTCCATGAGAGCATACAGCGCATGTCGCAGGCCGCCGAGCAGCTGTCGCAGATGGCAGGGCTTACGGAGGCCACCCAGCGCTATCTCCAGCAGATGGAGGCCATATCGGGCCAGATGGAGGTGCTCGCGGAGACTACGCAGCGTCTCAACGGCGTCTCGTCGGTGCTCCTCCAGTCGTATGAGGCCATCACGGGGAGCTCCGACCGCATATCGCAGAGCGCCGTGGGCTACGTAGACCAGATGGAGGACCTCAACCGCAATATCGCCGGCCTCAACACGATATATGAGATCCAGCTCAAGGGCGTGGCAGGCCAGCTCGAGAGCATCGACCGCGTGAACCGCGGCCTCAAGGATATCCGCGACATGTATGAGAAATCGGCCGCCGAGTCGTCGCATTACTGCGAGGAGACGGAGAAGATGGCCCGCTACATGAAGCAGCTCAATCGGGTCTACGAGAAGATGATCACCGCCATGACCATCAATATGGCCAACCCCATGATGGGCGGCATGCCCGGTGGCGAGGCTCCGGCCAACCCGTTTGCGGCCGACAATGAGAAATAAGATGCCCGGCATCATCATGATAGAAGAGATTTAATATGGCTGGAGGAAGTAATAATGTGGCGCGCATGTCTCCGCGCCAGAGGATGATCAATCTGATGTATATCGTCCTCACCGCCATGCTTGCCCTGAATGTGTCGAGCGATGTGCTCAACGGATTCAATCAGGTGCAGGACGGGTTGCTGCGCACCAATCTCAACATGTCGGCCAAGAATGACGTTCAGTTCCGCTATCTGAGCGAGCTCTATGAGAAGAATCCGACAAAGGCGAGACCGTGGTATGAGAAGGGCGCCGAGCTGCATTCCCGCTCCGCGGCGCTCTACAGCAGGATCGACTCGCTCAAGACGGCCATCGCGCGCCAGGCCGACGGCCCGAAGGGAGACTTCCATAATCTGGTGAACCTCGACGACCTCGAGGCCGCTTCCGTCACGATGCTCAACCCGGCTTCCAACCAGGGACGGCGGCTCCACGGGGAGATCGACGCCTACCGTGAGTATGTGGCGGCGTTGATTCCCGACACCGTGAAGCGCAAGGCCGTGATGGATATGCTCTCGACCACCGTGCGCAACAAGCCCGGCACCGTGGGCCCCCCAAAGTGGGAGGAGCGCATGTTTGACAATATGCCGGCCGTGGCCGCAGTCACCATCCTCACCAAGCTTCAGAACGACATACGCCAGGCGGAGTCGGAGGCCCTCACCAACCTCATCACCAGCGTCGACATCGGCGACGTTCGCGTCAACGAGCTCAACGCCTACGTGATCCCCAACTCCAATATGGTGATGCGCGGCGGCAGATACAGCGCCGACATCGTGCTGGCCGCCATCGACACCACGCAGCGTCCCGACATCTACGTCAACGGGTCGCGTATCCCCGGCGGGGTCTATGAGTTCGTGGCCGGCTCGGTGGGCCAGCATGAGTATTCCGGATATATCGAGGTGGCCCGCGGCGACGGCACGCTCGACCGCCGGCCGTTTTCGGCGAGCTATACGGTGATGGAGCCTATGGCCACCATATCGCCGACGATGATGAACGTGCTCTACGCCGGCATAGCCAACCCCATCAGCATCTCCGTGCCCGGAGTGCCGATGAATGCGGTGCAGGCCACGATGACCAACGGCACGCTCACGCGTCAGGGAGACACATGGGTGGCCCATCCGGGCAAAGTCGGCTCCGAGGCCGTGATCTCGGTATCGGCAACGATGGACGGACGCTCGCAGCAGGTAGGATCGATGACCTTCCGCGTGCGCAAGCTTCCCGATCCGTCGCCCTATATCGCCATCCGCGATGCGCAGGGCAATCCTGTGCACTACAAGGGCTCGCCCAAGCGCATCTCCAAGGCGTCGCTGATGGAGGCCGAGGGGGTTGGAGCCGCCATCGACGACGATATCCTCAATGTGACTTATACGGTGGTGTCGTTCTCCACGGTGTTCTTCGACTCCATGGGCAACGCCATCCCGGAGGTGAGCGACGGACCGCGGTTCTCCGCTCGCCAGAAGGAGCAGTTCCGGCGCCTGAAGCCCGGCAAGAGCTTCTTCATCTCCGATGTCAAGGCGAAGGGTCCCGACGGCATCACACGCGACATTTCCCCCATACAGGTATCGCTCAATTAGCGGCCTGAATATCAACACAGAATCATATCGCATCAATGAAAATACACAGCACACTACTCACCCTGACGCTAATCGCGCTGACAGCGGCAGGCGCGTCGGCTCAGGTTGAGAACGCCGGAGGCGTAAGGAAGCGCACGGCCAAAGACAAGAAGCAGACGGCGGTTAACGCCGGCGTCACCCAGCGCATGCAGGGCTTCTACGAGGCCAGGGAGCCGCATGACGCCGATCTTGCATATATGCGCCAGATCTACCGTCAGCTCGACCTTACCAAGGATGCCAATACTCCTCTTTATTTCCCTGAGGATGTGGTCGACGGTCAGGAAAACCTGTTCCGCATCATATTGCGCAATGTGGTCGACGGCCGCATACCCGCCTATGAGTATCTCGACGGGCGTGAGGTCTTCTCCGACCAGTATAAGGTGAATGTCGGCGAGATGCTCGACCGCTTCGGCATCTACGCTCAGGCGGCCAAGGGCTCCACGGAGAAGAATCCGCGATATGTCATCGAGGAGGCCGACGTGCCGACGGGCCAGGTGCTCAACTATTACATCATCGAGAAATGGGAGTTTGACCGTCGCAGCAATCAGATGAAGACACGCGTGGAGGCCATCTGTCCGGTGCTCAACCGTTCCGGCGACTTCGGCGGCGAGGCGCGCTATCCGATGTTCTGGGTGAAATTCGACGCTCTCCGTCCCTACCTCTCGCAGCAGTATGTCTTCCTCAACGACGACAACAACCTGCCGCAGTATAGCCTCGACGACTATTTCAACCTCGGGATGTATGACGGCGAGATCTACAAGACGCGCAACCTTCGCAATCTGTCGATGGCGCAGATGTATCCCGACCCCGACGACATGAAGCATGCCCAGGACAGCATCGACAACCGACTGCGCACCTACGGGAAGAACCTCTACGTGCCCACGCGCGAGGAGTTCCTGGCCATGAAGGAGCAGGAGGAGGCGGCAGCCGCCGCTCTGGCTGCCGGCGACTCGATTCCGGAGCGCACGGTGGTCGACACCTCGTCGAAGTCGCGCCGCGAATCGGCAAAGAAGCGCACCTCCACGAAGAAGCGCGCCAAGAAAGCAAAGGTGAAGAACTCAAGCTCAAGCTCGGAAGGCAACAGCAACGCCGCCAAATCGGTGCGCCGTCGCCGCCGCTGACATATCAGGACAATACATAGGCACGGCTCTTGTGATTTAATCGTCGGAAGAGCTGTGCGTTTTTCTTTTTAATACCTTATCGCCAATGAACAAGACTTTACTATCTTTAGGCGTGATGTGCCTTGCGGGCATATCGTCGCTTCCGGCAGCGACCCTCACGCCGGAGCAGGCGCTCCGTCGAGCGCTCTCCGACAGCCGGGCCAGAGTCGGTGCATCCATGCCGGCGAACGGCTATCAGCTCGCCTATACGGCGCCTGCGGAGACATCGGTGCCGGCTCTCTATGTGTTCAACAATCAGTCGGCTCCGGGCTTTGTGGTCGTAAGCGCCGACGACCGCTTCGCCCCTCTGCTGGGAATGAGCCTTCAGGGCTCTTTCGACATCAACAGGGCTCCCTCCAATCTGCTGTGGTGGCTTCAGGAATACCGCAATGAGATTTCCGCAGCTATGGCTGCTCCGTCTCCAATGCGCAGGCTTATTCCCGAGAACGAGTCGGAAAACGAGGATTTTCCAGCCATCGAGCCACTCATGGCTACCCAATGGAACCAAGGGACACCCTACAACGACCTATGTCCGTCGGATGGTGGTGGAAAATGTGTCACCGGCTGTGTGGCCACGGCGATGGCCCAGGTAATGAGGTATCATTCATGGCCGCAGCAAGGCATCGGCGAAATCAGCTATCAGACCGGCAGCGGTATAGACGTGAGCTGTGATTTCTCATCCGTCATGTTTGACTGGGACAATATGATAGCTAACTATGATGCGCGGCAATACACACCTGAAGAGGCTTCCGCAGTGGCCAACCTTATGTTTGCGGCCGGCGCGTCAGTCAAAATGGGCTATACTTCATACGAGAGCGGCGCGTATAGCGAGAACATCACCAACGGCCTTGTGACATATCTTGGATATGACAGCAACGCGTCGCTGGTGAAGCGTAACCTCTACGGATATGAGGCATGGAAGGAACTGGTGTATTCGGAGATCGCTGCGCGACGGCCGGTGGTCTATGGAGGCAGCTCCGATGCAGGAGGCCATCAGTTTGTGTGCGACGGTTATTCCGGCAACGGATATTTCCATATCAACTGGGGCTGGGGTGGATATTATGACGGCAATTTCCTTCTTTCCGCCCTTGACCCGTCGGGACAGGGTATAGGTGGCAGCGGCAGCAACTACAATTCCGGACAGTCGGCTGTTATTGCCGTGGGACGACCGGGAGAAGTCGACCGCGACGCCATCGTGCCGCTGTTCGGCAACGAGGGATTTTTCCTTGAGGAGATGAACGGAGACGTCCTTACCTTCGGTTTCGGTTTTGCGGTCTTCAATTATTCCGGCTTCGAGCTCAATGGCTATATGGGCGTGAAGATTGTCGGGGCCGGCGGCGAGACGGATTATGTCGAGGGCCCCTCCATCATGTTTACTCCCGTCACCGACGACGGACGCGTCTCCGGAATCGGAAGCTATTCCCTGTATGCGCCTCTTGACGGTTATGTTTCCGGTCGGTATGTGCTGACTCCCGCATTCAAAATGGATGGTGAGGATAAATGGTATGACATCAAGGTCGAGGCCACTTATCCCCAGAGTGTCATCATGGAGGTGGGTGAAGACGGCTCCCGTACATTCTCCCGGGGCATGGCAGCTGCATTGCCTACGCTTAAGGTAACCTCGATGTCGTTTTCAGAGCAGAGGCTCCTGCCGTCGATGCATGTGAATATGTATATGGATCTTGAGAATGGAGAAGAGGAATATGAGGGGGGCGTGAGCCTGCTGTGTAAGAGGAAAGATACGTCGGATGAACCGTTTGTGCAGTCGTTCTACAGCCGTGTCGCTCCCGGGGGCAGCGGCACATATTATATCGGAATCGACATGCCGGCGACCGACGGAGTCTATGATTTCTGGTTTGTAGACTATGATTCCAACGTGATGAGTCAGACATTTACATATAATGTTGGAGAGGGAGGTCCGGTTACCCCGAGGTCTATTTCATTGTCGCCTGAGACATTGTCGTTGACAATAGGAGATACAGCTGAGCTGACCGCAACGGTGGAGCCTGCTGATGCTGAAACGTCGCTTACATGGACATCCGTAGCACCGGATGTGGCATCTGTGAATGAAGCAGGAGTGGTGACGGCTCATCAGAGTGGACAGACTGACATAATCGTAGTTACGGATAACGGTTTGTCGGCATCATGCCAGGTGACCGTATCTGCACTTGTGACATCAATCGAGCTTAATCCGGCATCGATTGAGGGTCACCTCTATGATACCTTCTCGATAGAGGCAACGGTATCGCCGGATAATGCCACGGATCCACGACTTGAATGGAGCAGCAGTAATCCGGAAATTGCCACGGTCACTGATTACGGGTTTGTGAATCTTCTTGCCGTAGGCGATGCCATGATCACGGTCACTGCCCTCGATGGCAGTGGAGTTACTGCCACATGCAACGTTACTGTCTTGCCTATTCTGCCGGAGTATGTGGATGTCTATCCATCGTCGGCTGAAGGTGTAAGGGGCGAGACACTGCAGCTCACGGCCAATGTCTATCCCGAGAATACCACAGATAAGACGGTGACTTGGAGTAGCGACAGTCCTGAAGTAGCAGTTGTGGATGCCAACGGTCTTGTAGAGATGCTGACTCCGGGTGAAGCCGTGGTGACAGCAACCGTCGGTGATGTTGTCGGCGAGTGCCGCATTACAGTCAATCCCGTATTTGTAGAGCAGATATTGCTGACGCCAGAGTTTGTGGAGGCGGTTGAGGGCACTGAGATTACGCTGATGGCGGAGGTAATCCCTATCGATGCCGACAACACCACATTGGAGTGGAGCAGCGACAACGAGGCTGTCGCCACAGTAAGTCAGGAAGGGGTAGTCAATATCCTTGCCCCTGGTGAAGCTATTGTCACCGCGGCTGCGACCGATGGTAGTCTTGTTAAAGGACAGTCGGTAGTGACCGGAATATCCGGTGTCGACCATCTCTTTTGTGATGATGCGTCCTGGAGTCTCTACGACCTTGCCGGTCGTGTGTTGAAGATGAATGCTGCCCGAGAGGATCTGGATAGTCTGCTCCCCGGGGTATACGTCCTTCGCAATGAGACGAGAATGGTGAAGATCAATATCCGCTGATCATTCATATACGGGAGAGGACTTCCTCAAGCGACTCATCGGCTCCGAGACCCATGCGGTGTCGGAGCCGTTGTCTGTTTTTCTTGATGGAGTCCGGCTGGATCATAAGCATCCGGGCAATCTGCTTGCTCTGCATTCCGATGCGGATATATGAGGCGAGGCGCACGTCGCCCTCCGAGAGCCCCGGATAGAGGCGCCTTAACTCGCGGCTGAAATCCGGGTTGGTGCGGTCGAAGACCACGCTGAATGAATCCCGTTCCTGCTTGCCGCTGAGGTGTATCTTCACCAGCTGCTCGATCTGCTGCCGCTCCTGATGTCCGAGTTTACTCTCCTTCTCCATTGTCTCTATGTCATGAAGCACGGCATCAAGCACATTGTCCTTTTCCTTCATGATGGCGGCCGACGACACAAGCTGTCTCCGCTCCTTTTCGAGATCAAGCTGATAGTTGGCGATCTGCATCTTATGGTTATGCCACCGATGCATCAGAAACATCCATCCTACAAGCACCACACTCAGCATCCCGAGCACCCCGACGGCGGCAAGCAGCCGCTGTGTCTGGGTCTTGTGTCTCAGGTCATCCTCGTATTTCATTATCTGAGCACGGTTCTCGAGATTTCGGATCTCCATGGCTGTGCGGCTCGAGAGCAGCGTTTCCTGATCTGCGTTTAAGCGTCGGCGCGTACTCAGGGCCTCCATGCCCTTGCCGAGCCTTTCCTGCGCCCGGGCGAGTATGCCGGCAGCCTTCACCCTCAGGGCGGTGTCTCCGCCGTCTCCTATTGAGTCGATGGCTTCGGAGGCATATCTCCCCGCTTCCATAGTCTTGCCTTTGGCGAGATACATGGCCGCCATATCTGTCAGCACTTCCTGAAATCTGTGGGCTCTCTTCGGCTGTCTGAGCGAGCGCCGGTAGGCATCGAGGAGGTCGGTGGAATCTCCCTGTATCGTGTAGGCCACGCTTAGGAATGAGGTATAGAAATCTGAATCGGAAATCGCTACAGGGTCGTGGCGCAGCATGTCGATGATCGCGTCCGATTCCTTTATGCGCCCCATCTTATGAAGCAGCGAGGCGTTGTTGAGACTTGTCTTTACATGATAGTCAGACGCTCCTGCCGACTGATATAGACTGTCGGCTGCCAGATAATATGCTAACGCACTGTCCAGGTCGCCAGTCTCCTGGATTATGTGCCCGATATCGAGTTTTGCTGTGGCGAGCATCAACCGGTCGTCTGAGCGCTGTGTGAAGCTTTCTACATCCTTGAGCACGCTATAATAGTTGATGATTGAGCCGGGGCTGAACACTGTTGCGAGATAACGGAATCGCATCGCGTCGTATGGATAGGCGGATGAGTCGGAAATCGCGATGGCACGCTTCAGGTGGGCTCTCGCTGTCGGGAGGTTGTGCCGCTTGTTCTCAAGCCTTCCTTTCCAGTAGTGATACCGGGCCCGAAGCTGGTTGGAAGAATGGTTTCGAGAGGCCATGGCTCCAAGGCCGTCGGCAAGTGCCAGCAGGGAGTCTATCGGCATTGCATCCATATAGCCGTGCTCGAGAGCCAGCATGATGGAGTCGGACTGCGGCTCAATGGCACTCCACCGGAAGATGTCGGATATGGGCTCACGGTGAGAGCATGCCGCGAGGAGAAATGCCATTAGTGGGATTAAAAAACGCTTCATGCTGCGAATTTAATGCATTTTTCCGACAATTACCCCATAAAGAGAGTACTGTACCCCTGTTGTACCCCCATATTATTTGCCCTTTGTGTCACTTCGACCATAAATTTGCGCAACCAAATTTTTATGGATATGAAGAGATTTCTACAAATCACAGTGATCATGCTGACCTGCTTGCTGGCGGTCGGCATGGCGGCAATGACCGGCGAAGTCATTGCAAAGACAACCGACGGGCCGCGACACCGCACGCTGTCTGAGGCAAAGGGTCGCGGCATCCAGGATGCCATGGTAGTCGATAAGACGGTCAGGAATATCGATGGCCGGCCGGAGATGGATTCGTCCGCACGTGAAAGACTTGCGGAGCCGGCCGAGGGGGATGAACATCCGGAAGGGGCAGTGAAACTGACCTTCAAGGTAGAGGATGAGACGCCCGAGGGGTTCTATTATGATCCCGATAAAGTATACGTAGTGAGAAGGAGCAGCATCCTTGATGAAGCCACCTATTACTATGCATATTATTGTGACTCATTCTATCATCCGGAGGGATGGTGGGGCTGCTATGTGGATGAGCCCGGTGTCTACGATGTGTATCTGGTCGGGCAAAGGGTTTATCCGCCATTGCCTGGATCTGAAGACAATGAGACTTCAGATTACCTCATCGTGAAAGAGGATATGATGATTGACAGAGACCAGACCATCACCTTCCGGCAGTCGGATGCAAAAAACGTCATCACTGCCCATACTACCGACAGGGAGGGCAAACCTTTTCCGGCGGAAAACATAGAAGGGAAATTTCATGTGTCAGCTACTGCCCGCTTATTCGTAGACGATGCTTCCTTCGGCAAGGAGTATGTCACTAATAACAGCCATGACTATCTCCTCTATGTCAATGATCTCTCCGACAGATGGATTTTTGCGTATATCAGCATGGTCTGTGAGGAAGATGGCGCATACGCCACATTGGTGAAAAAGCGTGGGCCATTTACGGAGAGCAGCGATTTCACCAATAATCCGGCGGATTACCGGAAAACAGAAGTCAGATTTGATAAGACGTTGGCGGATGATCCGGAAAGCGGGCTTGATTTCATTGCCTTCTTTACATGGCAGGGACTTGAATGGGGAGAAAGCATAGAGTCGAAAAAGCCCGGAGGCTACCGCATGGGTGATGTGGTGCCGGTCTACTATAATGCAAAGGCAAGCGATCTGTCGGTGGATCAGGGCATAGACATGATGTTTCATCCGGGCATCATAACCGACAAATATATCGACTTTTACTTTGACAACGGCGAGCCGTATTATGAGTATGTGAAAGCCAGGGGACCGGTGATGTGGATCGACGGAAAGGATGATATCATATGTCCGCCTGATTATGGATTGGAGATCGGCTTCATGAGCTTGATGCTGCCGATACAGTCGGTGTTCAGCTATAGGCTTGAAGAGCTGTCGCTATTCAGTCTGGCGCCGGTGATACGTGCCTCCGTGGTGGCATATGAGGAAAGCGGCGAGCGGGAAGCAGATAAAAGAAACATATTGGAAGTATATCCGTCGCCCTATTATCCGTCGCACTCAAGTCGTGTGCTGTCATCGATGACGAGGATGAAATACAATGGAGAAACGGTATCAGACTGGAGCGACAGCTTCGATATCATGGAATGGTGTCAGGCGGAGAATCATGAATGGGGCATGTATGACATTGATCTTAGGACAGTATATAATGAAAGAGGGGTCGAACCGTTGCATTCCACGGTGTCACTGCATTTTGAAATAGGCGATGACTATCTGTCATTACCGGAAGTGCCGCTCTATCAGCTGCGTGGCGCCGATGGCCGTCTGACGGGGAACGCCGACAGGGACACCCGCCTTATATTTCAGGTAGACGAAGAGGCGGCCGCAGTGAATGTAATAGCGATATCGGCCGATGGCACAGAATATCCGTTGGAAATGGAAAGGAAGGTAAATGAAGTGAGCGCCTTCGACATCTATGATGTGGAGGAAGAATATTATGAAGCCTTGTTTGCAGGGTTTGCCGGAGGCGAGGGTGTCTATGACCTGCGGTTTATATGCGAGGGACTCCATGGGGAAACGTGTGTACAGACCATCGAGAAGGCATTCAGTTTCACTAATGGTTCCGGTGTGGCATCAATGGATGGAGAGCGTCTGGGAGTGATGGTGTCAGGCCGAGACATCATCGCTCCGGAAGGAGCCGTGATATTCGATGCCGCCGGACAGCGCTGTGGTTCGCGTGGACTCTCGGCCGGTGTCTATATAGTGCGTCTCGGCGCATCCGCCGTGAAGGTGCTGGTTAAGTGACATCTGGTTATTCTGTAGGAAGGACTGTCGGTTTTCGCCGGGCGGACGCTTTGAAAAACGTTCCTACAGTCTGAACTATAAACGTTTACAGGAAGAGGCTGCGTCAGCGATGACGCGGCCTTTTTTGTCATGGCCGTGGAAAGAGGAGGTATGCGGCGCGGCCCCCGAGGGCGGTGTAGCGGTAGGCGAGACGCAGCTTGAGGCGTTGCCATGGTGTGACGACAGGCTTCGCCAGGGTCTTATGTAGGAGCTCATGGGCATAGTCGGGATGACCCTCGCGGCGGTAAAAGGCCGCCAGGATGATGCGCCGGTAGTCTGTAAGCAGACGGTAGTATTCATTGTCGGGGCGGTTGGAGGCGAGGATGCTGTGCTCTGCCGCGTCGAGGGCCCTTTCCCATACGCCATGCCTGCTGGAGAATGAAGTGCCGGTGATCGATTCCTCCTGTGCGTAGACGTCCACCAATGTCTCGTCGAGCCCTGTCGTGACAGGGGAGGGGAGGAGAAGGCGTATGCCGAGCTCCCAGTCGTCCCAGCCGCGCAGCGTCGCGTTCCAGCCACCAACGCCCCGCATATAGTCGGTGCGGCTCATGTAGAAGATGGTGGAGAGGAGTGAGTGGAGCAGCTGGCAATGCAGTCGTCCGGTGCGTGTGAAATGGAAACTGCCTGACGAGCCGTTGGCTAAGTGATATGCACCGCGCCAGTAGACGAGCTGAGTGTCCGGAGAACTTTCAAAAGCCTTCATGGCTTTCGTGATGAGTTGCGGACGCATCGTATCGTCGGAGTCGAAAAAGAGGATGTAGGGGGCAGTAGCGGCCGCCAGTCCGCGGTTGCGTGCGGCCGCTGCGCCTGGAGTTGGTTCGGTGAGCACCTTGACAGTAAAATCGTCGGCGGCATGCTTGTCGGCCCAGCTTCGGGCTATCGCCGGCGTGTTGTCGGTGGAACCGTTGTCTACGACTATCAGTTCTATTGGTCGGTATGACTGTGCTGCCACGGAGTCAAGGGCTCTGGGCAACAGCCGCTCGCGGTCTTTCACCGGTACCACCACCGTCACTTTTTCCTTCATCACTGTCATCAAATCAGAGTCGTGGGTATCGGAATATGAATGTGTGAATGCCGCGACTCAGATGCAAAATTAGGTAGAAATCGCGAATATTGAAAATCTTTCGGGAAAATGGCATCGACATTTTGTCATTACGGAAGATTCATGCTATATTTGTGGAAATTTTATTAGGCTATGGAGCAAGACAATACATATATCCGTTTTGACTGGGCAATGAAACACATGCTCAGGGACAAGGCAAACTTCGGAATTATGGAGGGCCTGATTTCCGTGCTTCTCGGAGAAGACGTGAAGATCGTCGAGCTCCTTGAGAGCGAGTCGAACCAGAAGTCGGAAGATGACAAGTTCAACCGGGTGGACATCAAGGCCAAGAACAGCAAGGGCCATCTGATCATCGTGGAGGTGCAGCTCACGAGGCAGCTGTACTATCTGCAGAGGATACTCTACGGCACCTGCAAGGCAATCACGGAGCACATCAATATCGGGGAGAAGTACGACCAGGTGAAGAAGGTGTATTCAATCAGCATACTTTATTGCGACTACGGCCGTGGTGACGACTATGTCTACCACGGAGAGACCCGCTTCAAGGGCATCCATACCGGAAACGACCTGCTTGTCAGTACAAAGGAGGAGGGAGTGATAGTGCCGCATCTTCCTCGTGAGGTATTCCCGGAGTATTACCTAGTGCGCGTCAATGTCTACGACAAGATACCGGAGACCCCGCTCGACGAATGGATTGAATACCTCAAGACCGGCAAGGTGAAGGAGGACACACGCACTCCCGGACTGCAGGAGGTCAAGGAAAAGCTACGGTATCTGTCGATGTCGGCCAAGGAGCGCCGTGCATACGACGAGCACATGGACAATATCATGGTGCAGAACGATGTGCTTGACACGGCAAGAGACGAAGGTCTGGCAGAAGGACTTCAGCAGGGACTTGAGCAGGGACTTCGGCAGGGACTTCGGCAGGGACTTGAGCAGGGACTTGAGCAAGGGCGCGCCGAGGGCGTGGCAAGCGTTGTCAAAAACCTGATCCGGTCAGGCATGGACGTAGACGTGGTCAGCGCCGCTACAGGCTTATCTGCTCAGGAAATCGATATAATAAGCAAGTCGATGAGGTGATTGCAAAATCAGGTAAAAATCGTGAATAATGAAAGAGAGGCTTCCGGTTGACGGAGGCCTCTCTTTGCAGCTGGTGGCGCCTTATGGCCGTTTTCGTGCCGTTATCTCAGGATCTTGCGGGTGACGCTTCCGGTTCTCACGATGTAGAGGCCGGGGGTCAGCGAGCCGACGTATTCACGGTCGGCATTCTTCTTCAGCAGCAGTCCTTCGGGGGAGTAGACGTCGATTGTCTCGGCTCCGGCGAAAATCATTTCCACCGATGAGCCGATGCAGGTCACGTCGGCATATCCGGACACCCCCGACCCGTCGTTGGCGGTTGCCGTTATTCTGGCGGTTCCAGAGGCTAAGCCCTCCACATAGCCGCCGGCGGTCACTGTCGCTACCGACGTGTCGGAGCTCGCCCATGTCAGCTCTTTGTTGTCGGCGTTGGCGGGGAGCACGGTAGCGGTGAGCTGCACACCGGTGCCTTCGGTTATCTCCGCCGACCGGGGTGTGATGTCAATCTGCTCCACAGGCACAGGAGCCACGATTACGGTGACGTCGCATGTAGCCCTCACATTGCCGTTGCGGGCTGTGATTACGGCATGCCCTTCAGCAATGAGGGTCACCTTGCCGTTGGCGTCTACAGTCGCCACTGCCTGATTGTCGCTGCCCCAGAGTATTGTCTTGTCGGTGGCGTTGCCGGGTGTCACGGTGGCTGTGATGGTGAATGTCTCCCCTTCATAACCTTCGTAGCTTGTCGGGTCAAGTGTGATACCTGTTACGTCCACTATCTCCGGCTCTTTCTCCTTGACGGTGACGGTTGCGGAACCTGTCTTGCCGTTGTTGGCGGTTGCCGTGATCGTCACGGTACCGACAGCCTTCGCCGTCACCTTGCCGTTGGCGTCGACGG
>OGQO01001728.1_pt1 | contig 18980 bp, 10 predicted proteins | sample 1553241 | NCBI WGS metagenome assembly OGQO01 (sample SAMEA2579933, study PRJEB22360) | human gut metagenome | biome: human gut; feature: human-associated habitat; material: faeces | place: Denmark | collected 2008/2010
AGTATGCGGAGTTGTGCTGTTGGGCGGCAGATGCGCTGTGTCTTGCCTCCGCTTGCGACAGGACTTGCTGCCGCCGTGGTCATATTGCTGTTGCCGGGGCTGTCGTGGTGGATGAGTGCTATGCTTTACCTGATGCTTTATGTCGGGCTTGCGTTGCTCTTCCGGTTACGCGCCGTCGCCGATCTCCGACGGTTTTACAACATGATTTTAAAGAAGAATAAAGATTTTGACAATGATAGATATTGAGATACAAGCCGGGCTGCGCTGCCGGTTTAATCCCGACGGTTCGTTGCTGCGCCGTCATCAGCTTAAATTGCTGGAGATGCTGAAATTTATCGATAAGTTGTGTCGCAGCAATGACATACCTTATTGGCTCAGTTCCGGCACGCTTATAGGTGCAATGCGTCATGGCGGATTTATCCCCTGGGATGATGACGTGGATGTGGAGATGCTTGCGACCGATTTTCCGCGTTTTCAGGAAGCAGTGGAGCGGGTAGGCGACCCGAGGTATGTTGTGCAGACAACCGCCAATGACCCGGAATTCCTTTTTGCATTCGGCAAGTTGCGTGATCTCAATTCGCTTGTGGAGGAGAGCAACGGACTCGACTCACTATTGAAATATCGCGGCTGCTACATCGATGTGTTCACTATTGCGCCTTCCTCATCGCGCAAGCTCCATCGTCTCGGGTGCAAACTTGTGGGCACTGAGCTGAAATGGCGGGTAAAGTCGCCGGGGGCGTTGCGCAACATGCTGTTGCGTCCGGTGCTGCACGGTGTCGTTTTTCCGGTGATGAGGGCGGTGAGCCGGATAGGTGCGCGCGGACAGATGCGTCATGTGATGCCGAGCTTCTTTTCTGCACCACGGCAGATGTCGGAGCTATTGCCTGTGAGCGAGGTCGATTTTGAGGGGTACAGATTTCTGGCTCCTGCCGACCCTGACGGCTACTTGCGGCGCATCTACGGCGACTACATGCGTATCCCCGATCCCGACAAAATCCAGGTCCACGCCTCCAACATCCGATTATAATGTAGGTTTGCCGCGTACACAATGTCCACAGCTATGCGGTGATTCATAAGACGATGCAGGGGTGAGTGGAAGCTCTCCCGCATCACGACAGATTATAATTCTTTTGACACACACTTACGCTATTCCTGAGGCGAGATGAAACCTACCGGTCGGCGCGGAATGCTTTTGGGCGATGCCTGCAATTCGGCAAGTGTCGTATTGATTGCATCAAGTTGTGCACGGGTGTTCTCGTTGATGTCATTATAATCGGCAAAAACTTCCTCTAATTCTTGCTTTAGCTCGTTGAAATTCTTTTCAAGTGCAGAAAGCCGGTCGACAGGGCAATCGGTAGAAATCATTTGGCGTACAGCAACAAATGCTCGCATTATACCCCGATTTATCTCGATTGCCACCTCACTTCTTAGTACACTTGACAACATTGCAACGCCCAATTCCGTGAAGGCGAATGGCATGTATTTAAAATTATGTCCGCGACCAGAGTTCAAGGTGCCAATTTGGTATCTTGAAAGTTCATCTTTAGTTAATTCAAACATAAAGTCTTCCCCTTCAAATCTACTTAAATTTCGTCGAACTGCTCTTTTCAGCGCCCTTGTCTCTACACCATACATTGCGGCGAGATCGAAGTCAAGCATTACTTTCTGACCGCGTATCTCATAAATCTTGCTCCGAATAATCTGCAACTCGTTCATCGCTTAATGACTGATTTTATTTGTATAATTGCAAATATACAACAATAAGCTGAATTGCAAATAATTATAGACATATTTTAATGCTCAAGTACAGCAAAAGAAGATTTATTATACGCTCGAGTGAGTCATACGTCAGCGTATCATCGAGCTGGCATATAAAAGAGGGCGCATCGAATGCGCCCTCTCACTTTTATTGGGTAATGGTGTGTTACAGGAGGATGAAGGAGGAGTCGACTGTGGATTTCAGCTCTGATTTCAGCTTGTTGGCGTTAACCGGCTTGCTTACATATCCGTTGAATCCGTTTTCCATGATGCGCTCTTTGTCGGAGGCAAAGGCGTAGGCTGTCACGGCGATGATAGGCACAGTCTTGGATACCTTGCGTATCTCGCGTGTAGCCTCATAACCATCCATGTTGGGCATGTTGATATCCATGATGATGATATTGGGCTGATGCTGTTTGAACAGGTCGACTGCCTCACGACCGTCCCATGCATGGATGAGGTTGTAGTCGTTGGAGAGGATTGTCTCAAAGAGCAGGTAGTTACTTTCGTTGTCTTCAGCCACAAGTAACGTGAGTTTTTCCTGACGCTTGATTGTCTCTTTCTGAGGAGCCGGTACGGCAGCGGTTTCTTCGGCAGCGGTTTTACCCTCGGCAACCTGCACGGGAAGATAAGGGATAGTAAACCAGAATGTCGAGCCGAGACCTTCTCCCGGAGATTCGACACCTATGCGTCCTTCCATTTTTTCGATGATGCTCTGGCTTATGGAGAGCCCCAGACCGGTGCCCTGCACAAAGTTGTTGAGTTTGGTGAATCGCTGGAATACGCTCTTCTGCTTTTCCGGAGCGATACCGATACCGGTGTCGCGAACGAAGAAATATATTTCATTGCCGCGCAGTTCGTAGCCGAAGGTGATGCTTCCGCGGTCGGTGAACTTGCAGGCGTTGGTGAGCAGATTGATGATTACCTGCGACAGGCGGTTGCGCTCTGTGCGTACGACACATTCCGCGGCGCCAAGTGTGAAATTCAACACTACTCCCGGCTTGACTCTCATTCTCACCGTGCTTTCAAGATTGCGGATAAGATCATTCAGGTCGGTCGGATGATAAATGAATTCAAGGGTGTTTGCCTCTACTTTGGCGAGGTCGAGGATATCGCTGATAAGTTGCAGCAGGAGCTGGTTGTTGTTTTCGATAATGCCGATGAACTTCTCTTTCTTCTCCTCGTCGTCGGTATTGGCGAGCAGATTGGAGAATCCGACAATGGCATTAAGCGGAGTACGTATTTCATGACTCATGTTGGCGAGGAACGCTGATTTCAACCGGTCAGACTCGCTTGCCTGCTCCTTGGCAAGAATCAGCGCGTTTTCCTGTTTCTTGCGCTCGGTGATGAGAAGTAGTGAGCCTACAAGCGATACGGGGCGTCCGTTCTCATCCGTGTCATCTACAGCGGCGTTCACTTCCATCCAGTCGATTATCTCGTTGCCGTTGTCATTTGTTACAATGCGAAACTCTTCTTTGACATAGTTTGCCTTTCCTTCGACAAGCTCCTGATAGGACTGGCGCACACGCGGCAGGTCCTCGCGATGTATGCGCTGGAAATACTCGCTTGAGTCGATTATGTTCATTCCGCGTCTTGACCCGCGTAGGGTGGGGAACTTGAGGTGTTTCAGTATGCGTTGAGTCTCGCAATAGATGCGCTGTGTCTTGATGTCCCATCGCCACGGGATGATGTGCGCCACGCTTAGCGTCATTTCAAGCTGTTTGCGTGAGTTGCGGAGCGTGTTTTCCGCTTTGTTGCGCTTGGTGGTGTCTGTGCCGAATATGTCGACGGTGTTGTTATCTTTGTTGGGTACAATCAGAAATTCGTAGTAGGAGTCGGTCGATTTGAAATAGTGGGTGAAAGTGACCGAGTGACCCTCCTTGAAGGCGGTGTCCACGAGATGCTTCAGATGCTCCATGTTGAAAAACGAGTCGGCATCATCGGCTCCGTTCTGGCTGTACAGCGACTCAAATGAAGTATTGCTCGACTTGTAATTGATTTTTGTCACATGACCTTCAGCATCGGTCACAAGACCTGCCGAGGCGTATGCGATAGGCATGTTGCGCACCAGTGCGTCATGTGCACTTGTCGCCTTTATCTTTATGCGCAGTGCCTTTGAGCGCAGTGCGATTATGACCGCAATCGCAGCCACAAGCAGGATTATGGAGATGATGTACCACTTGTAGCTGTCCCAAAGTGTTTTGGGCTTGTTGACAAATACCGTGTCGGCGGGGCAGTCGCTTACAGAATATCCGTCGCGCAGAAGCTGCTCATAGTTGATGACATAATTGAAATCCTGCGGATATTCGGGATAATAGAACGGCAGGTCATGCATCTTGGTGCCTTCGTTCATCTTATGCACGTAGCTGACGAGGGTGTCGACTATCTTTTTGTGGTCAGGGAAATAACCGCCCAGAATACCGTTGGCGATATGTGCCTCGCGTAGGGCATAGACCGGTTGCGCCGCCTGTGGGATAGCGCGGTATTCGCCTGACACAAGCTGCGGATAGCCGTTGACATCTTCTTCCGAATAAAACCATGAGGAGAAAAGAAAACCTAACTTTTCGTCATGATTCATGATATAGTCGAGAAGACGGCCGCTGTTGTCGTTTCCTGCTACAAGCCATTCATAGGATATTGCCGGATAGGTCGAGGCAAGATAATTACTGATGTTTTTGCTGAGATGACGGTTGGCTGAAAGAGCATCGGCGGCAAATACAAGTTTGGTCAGCTGCGGATTCATCTTTACGATGAGGTCGATAGTCTCCTTATACATGAAAGGTGACTCTATAAATGTGAGGTCATACTTGTTTCGCAACTGTGCGAGCGGGGTCAGCATGTCGTCGGTGTCATCTCCCTGCACTCCGGTAAGATAATAATTCATGGTGCCTACCTTGTCAAGGTTTCCGAGGAGTATTGCCGGGAGATCGCCCCAGTTTGACTTGATGGTGTCGATAAGTCCGAAAGAAGCCTCTCCAATCATGATGATGCCGTCGGGCTTGTTATTGTTGTAGCGTTTCAGGACACCTTCGACCATGTTGTTGTAGAGCGAGTCGTTGGTGACATAACTCATGTTGAGATGCTCTACCTCGATGATGAATTCATGATTTTTTGCCGCCTCCATTATCAGCGGGGTGATAAACGACTGGCTCCAGGGCGCTCCCTCGTTGTAGGCGTTGATTACAAGTATGTTTTGTACCGGTTTTGTGCGGTCAATGCCGTCGGCATGTGCCGAGAATATCGATAACGCCACAAATGCGGTTATTGCTATTAATGTCCTTAATTTGCTAATGAAATTTTTCATGAATAATTGGTCAATAGTAAACGATAGATTTTTTAACCGTTTGGTTGTATCTGTGCAAAGTTAATCATTTCCATGACTAATCAACTATGTTTCCGTAAAAATAACAATATGTTTTACGACATAAAAATGTGCCTTAGGCATTGCCTGCAAGGTATGGGCGGGGCGGATGGGGAGATACAGATGGACAAAAGATGCAAGGTGTGCTTCCCGGAGAAAGGTTGATGATTCCCTGTCGGGAAACGATATGATGGAGAGCCCGCAGTCCGGGGGTATCGCTACGCTCAACACCCCGGCTAAATTTGGATTTTTCCCTGCGGGAAAAGGGGTCACATTAGATTGTATCGCGTAGCGGCAGGGGCTGCTGTCGTAAAAGGCGGGGGCTGCGGAAGGGCAGCCCGCGATGCATGGGTGGGATGCTCGCCCGCGATACAGATACAAAAAGGTCGTGCCAAATGTTGACACGACCTTCTTTTATGATGGATTATATTAAAATTATTTCCAAGCAAATACCTGAACCTTGCTCTTACCATAGGCTACATAGATGTAACCGTTGGGATGGAGTGAGATGTAGTTTGCAGAGTTTCCTCCGTTATGACGGGTGCGAGTCACGAATGAGAGGTCGTTCTTCTTAAGAACAATCAGACCGGCAGCGCCATGCGCGATATATACATAGTCCTTGTCGACTGCGAGACCGTTGGCGCAAGCTGCTGCTGCTTCCTTGGTTGACATTTCCCAGCCTTTAAGCTCTTCCTTGCTCTTGTCGGTGAGACGGAAAGAAGCTACTTCCGTAAGCGTGTTGCCTGCAAGTGCGAGATGCTTTACACCGCCTTGTCCGAGGCATACCCAGATATCATTGCCTTCGATTGCGATTACATCCTTGCCGTCAACCGGTGAAAGGAGTACATCCTCAACTACATAAGAAGCGATTTCGTTCTCGTAGTTAATGTCAGTGGCATTGAATACCTTAACGGAGGCATTTGCAGTATTGGCTGCCTTGTCGCGGTTGATAAGACTCAGCATGACTACTTTTGCGCCATCGGTTGCGATGTGCTTGCCGGTGCGTGAGCCGTCACGTTCCCAAGGATTAACAGGGGCTTCAGCCAGACTCGGGTCGAATTTCCATGACGGGAGTTTAGCCACTGATTTGAGTTTCCATGTAGCTTCCGTGAAGTCAGCTACGTTGAATGTCTCGAAACCGGCTACAGAAGCGGTCTGGTAGTATTCGCCGTTACGGATGATGCAGTTGCCTGATCCGCCGTTGCTATACACTGTGTCGCCGGCAGCCGTTACATACTGTTCCTTATACAGAGTGATAAGGTTGAGTTTTGCAGTATTGCCGGTTGGGAATGTTCCGCCATCGCAGTTAATCCAGCCGAGGATGCCGCCCTTGTCAGGATGGTCACCGGCTACAAATATCTTACCGTTGTCAAAGATCACATGGTTGAAATCGATTGCTCCGTAAGTGCTGTTGGTAGGTGCGGTTTCAAGGTAAGAGTTAAGGGTTACAGTACCGTTGTCTACGGTGAGGTGCTCGATACAGCCGTGGAAGCCTGTTCCCTGAGTATGCCACGAAACGTAAGCATCGTTTCCGACAGTGAAAATCGAAGTAGCGGAAATCGGGTGGCTATGTTCTGCGGGTTCGATGCTACCGATGTTTTCTAGTTCGGGGTCGGGCGTAGGGGCGGGGGTAGGATCATCTTTCGGACCTTCAATCACCTTGGGGGCGCAATCGTCACCGTCTTCAACAGTATAATCGATTTGTTCTTTTACCTTTACGCTCTCGTTCCATGCAAGAGTGACTTCAGTTTCGTTAGCTCCTTTTTCTTCTGTGCCGATTTGGCTGTCGTAATTAACTGCGACATTATAAAAAGTACCCCTGAGGTCTTTGTTGTTAACATCAAGCACGTTGGTCTTAACCATTGCATAGGCGCCTTCTTCAGCTCTTACACATAATTTTTCGCTTACGTCTTTCAAGCGAAGCTCGTTCTCGGCGTATAGATAACCGCCGTCGCGGAGAAGCACGGTAAGAGGTTCGTTGCCGGCGAGTTCAACCACCGGAGCCGATACATAACCTGCTGAAATTATTGAGTTGTTACCGGTAAGGTAGATGGTGTCTTCTGCGGTAACAGCACAGCCAGCGTAAACTTTTCCTCCAACTAGAGTTATGTTTTTACCGTGGAGTTTGCCTGTGGTGTAACATTCTCCCATGAGTTCGAAGTCAATGTCTCCGTGTACGAGGTCAGCCTCAGAAACAAGAGTTCCTTCGATGTGGATATTCTTGTCTCCGTTTTGGCTTGCGCGCAAGATGTCACCGCCTCTGTGAACATAAACGACAGTGTTTGACTGGAGAATCGACTTGTCGATAAGTTTACCGCCATTCAGGATGTGAATCTCCATTTCTGTATTAGAACCTGTGCCATTACAAGTTACCTCGCCGTCAAGGTAATATTTTAAATTGTCAAGAGTTACAGGCTTCTGCCAGTATTGATTGTCGCTGTTTTGATATTGGTGAACAAATGTCACTGTGATACTTGAAGAAAGTGCACTGACATTTGCTCCTGCAGGAACGTAAATGCTTCGATCTAATATTTGCTCATTAAAATCGTCTTCCTTCATATCAGCAGGCACGTTGACCGTTATCCAATTTCCATTATAATCAGCCGGTAATTGAATCATTGCTGCAAGTTCGTCAGTAGTCGGAATTTCAGGCATTCCGGGGAACTCAGGTACGTCATTAGCCGCACGACTTCCAAAAAGCTTGGAGTTGTAATATGTTTTTGCCAATGCAGGGTTGGAGAGCACCGAGAGGTCAATACCTTCTACGGTTTCGGTTACATCGTTGCCGCCGGGACCGTCGATGCCGGGGGCGTCATCTTTACAACCGGTCATGGTTACAAGTGCGAGGGCTACTACACCGCACCTGAACGCGTTTTTACGGGTGAGTACCGGTAAAATCAGGTTAGTCTTTTTCATCCTTGAAAATAAAAGTTAGAATGTTAGATTGGTATGATTGTTAATTGTTTTTTTGCTATATCACTTTTCAATGTGTGTAACAATATTTTGCAAATTTACAAATAAAATCGCAATCTGCAAATATTTGATTGTTAATTAATGGATTGAGTCGTCGTTTTAACACTCCCGCGCAAGGACTTATTGTATATTTTCAAAGCCGTTCATCAGCGAGCTTTCGGTTAAGGTTTCCTTTTAAATCGTAGATTGCACCCCCCTTCCGGAGATATTTTTTCAGGTCCATATCGTTAAATACCGAGTGACATACACACTGTATAATCAGGTCGTAATTTTTTTCAGAAATTTCATCTTCAGAGGTGGAAATATCAATGTCATACGTATTTTTTACATTGGCTTTATCGACATTGGGGTCGAATATGTCCACTTCTGCGCCTTCCTCTTTAAGATCATTGTATATGTCAAACACTTTCGTGTTGCGTATATCCCGGCAGTTTTCCTTAAATGTAAATCCGAGCAGGAGCACGTTGGCTCCGCGGATTGTCTTCCCTTTGCCGGCAAGGAGCGATGCGGCACGTTGCACGACATAGCGCGACATGCCGTCGTTGATGCTTCGTGCCTCAGTCATCAGGGGTGTTCTCACGCCATGAACCTGAGCCTTGTGTATGAGATAATACGGGTCGACACCGATACAGTGTCCGCCCACAAGCCCCGGATGGAGTTTTTGAAAATTCCATTTAGTAGAAGCCGCTTCAATAACGTCGTTGGTGTCGATGCCGAGGGCATTGAACACTTTCGCCGCCTCATTGATGAGGGCTATCTCGACATCGCGCTGCGTATTTTCGAGTATTTTTGCCGCTTCGGCAACTTTTATGCTCGGAGCGCGATGAGTGTGGGCATCAAGGACAGAGCCGTAAAGACGCTCCACAAAGTCGGCGGTTGCCGGTGTCGAGCCTGACACAATCTTGCAGATTTTATGTACCGGGCGTGTATATTCGCCCGGGTTCACGCGCTCGGGTGAGTATCCCACGAAGAAATCGCGGTTGAATGTCAGCCCCGACGTGCGTTCAAGCACGGGGACACACTCTTCCTCGGTAGCTCCCGGATAGACGGTCGATTCATATATCACCGTGTCACCGGGCTTCAGCACCTTGCCGATTTTCTCGCTCGCATCGAGGAGCGGCTGCAGGTCGGGACGGTTATAGCAGTCGACCGGGGTGGGCACTGTCACGATATAGACATTACAGTCGCTTATGTCGTCGAGGGAGGAGGTGCATTTCATGCCGTTGCCGAGAGCGGCGGCGAGTACACCGGGCGTGAGGTCGCCGTTGGAGTCGATTCCGCGGTTCAGGTCGTCCACACGTGCAGGATTGATATCAAGTCCTGTCACACGGTATTTCCCTGAAAACATGCAGGCAAGAGGCAATCCTACGTACCCAAGTCCGAGGATAGCGATTTTTGGTGTCAGAACTTCTTCATTCATGGCTATTGTCTCCTGAAATTTTGTGGGGGGGGTAACATATTGAATTTTAGTTGCTTATAAGCCTTCAGCCCGCGCGACGGCAGATGTCTTCTTCGGGTTCCAGGAATCTTTGTAAGAGGAGTAGAAGAAAAGTTCCGACGTGTGGGCTATGAGGCGCGTGATGCGTAAGAAATATCCGGTATAGAAGGTGGTTATGAACACGTATGGAAATAGTTTCGCCTCTTCCCTGGGGCGCTCGGTCACAATGAGTATCACTCCGAACGCCACGATGGCGAAAGCCATTCTTATGAGATAGCCTATCACGATGATTTCCCACAAGCGGTCGACATTCATGAAAAACAGCATGATGATGTAGAAAAACCACACGTAGTTGAAAGCGAAATCGTAGACGATGTTTTCAAGATTGGAAAACATGTTGAGAAACGAGAAATTGCGGTCGCTCCACAGAATGTCGCTGTGTTTGCGTATGCGGAAGCGCACAAGCGACTTCGACCAGCGTTTACGCTGCTTGAAGAGCTTCGCCCACGACGTAGGCACATTGGTCATGCACACGGCGTTGTTGGCAAACCACACCTTGTAGCCTGCCTTGCGCAGTTTCTGGGTGATGTCGCCGTCAAGACCGGGACCTATGTCCCAGCATCCGACCTCACGTATCGCCTCGGTCTCAAACGCGCCGAACGCGCCGGAGATGATATGGTATATGCCAAGCATGTTGGAGCCCATTCGTCCTACCATGATAGTCTTGAGATATTCCAGCGCCTGCAGGGTGGAGCATAGCGACTCATGGGCGTTGCGCACCTTTATGCAGCCGCCCACGCCCTTGATGTTGCGGTCGAAGTAAAACGGTATCAGTATCTTTTCTATTGCATCGCGGTCGAGCGAGCTGTCAGCGTCAAGGTGAATGATGTATTTGCCCGAGGCGTGTGACGCGGCAAAGTTTGCGGCGCATGCCTTTCCTCCGCCGAGATTGAGGCGGAAAAACTTGGTGATATAGCCCGCGCGCTGCAGGTCGTTGCAGATAATCGGTGTGGCGTCGTCAGAGCCGTCGTCGACTATGATTATCTCGAAATTCTGATAGGTCTGCTCGCGAAGTGACTCCACGAGCTTGTAGATATGCCGTCCTTCGTTTTTACCCGGGGCGAGTATCGATACAAGCGGCATCTCTGTGTAAAGCAGATTGCGCGCTACTGTGTCGCGACGGCGAAACGACTTATGGAAAAACACCTGTCTTATCGCCGTTATGATATCAAGAAGATAATATCGCGGAAACTCGATGATAAACAGAAACCAATAGGTAGAGAGCGCCACTTCCCACGAAAGATTCGTGGAAAAACACACCATGATGCCGTTAAGCAGCTCAAAGATGTCGTATAGCACTCCTTTGAAAAATGTCTCTATCATCGGTTATTATAAGATTTATAAGATGTATATATAATTTGAGATGTATATATAATTTTTGAGATGTATATATAATTAATGTATATGTTTATTTGTTGCGTGATTCCTCCAGTCGCCTTACGAATGTCTCCGGGTCGGTGTCGGGATGGTAGATGTATGTCTCCACCAGCTCAAACTGGAATCCGTCGTGAAGCTGTCGGTAGTCGTTAAGCTCGGCTTTCAGCTCATACTCCATCTTGCTTTGCTGGCGCCCGATTTCGCCTTCCCGCACCCGGCTCATGAAGTAATAGTTGTTACCCCATATCGCACTCTTGTAGGTGAAGAATCGCGCCATCGCCTGCACTATGGGCGGTCGCGCGTCAAGCGACGGACCTTCATCGGCATTAGGGTCGAATACATAGAAACGGGTGACAATGAGCACTTCGCCCTGATTGTTGCGCGCCGTGGAGAACTGGCGCACATAGTCCATGAAATTGCGCGTGGAGGTGTAGCCGAAGAATCCCGCCTGACTTATGGTGTGTACCACATCGTTGCCGGCAAAAGCATGGATGCCGTCGGGGGTAAGCTCGTACTCGTAAACGTCGCGTGACAACAGTTCGTCGGTCTCGAGGCTTCGCTTGCACGATGAGCAGAGCACCCTCATGTCGGGGTACATGAATGATTCCTCACATTGGTTGCACGTGTATATCGCCGAGGGCTTGTCGTAGTCTACGCCTATATGCCTGAGCAGCACATGACATTTAGGACAGCGCAATTCTCCATCCCACTGGTAGGTCGACTCAGGCGACACGTTGGCGCAGCGGAAATGGTGGATTACCGACTGCTGGCGCAAGTCGGAGCTGTTGCACTTGGGGCAGGTCTCGAAAAAGAAGAGATGGCTGCTTCCGCAGTGGGGACACTCGTGTATCCTGTCGATAAACCTGCTGTGGCGTATATAGCCGAGACGCAGCATCTCGGAATGGAAAAACTCGCGTTCCTGCGCGGCTATTCGTTCCTGTCCGGTGTACCACATCGTGTAGTTGTACAGTGCCATGTAACCTATGCTCATGCCTCGTATAGGCTCGGAGCTGAATGTGAACATTCCGCGCGAGATGGCGTAACGCACCAGGCGGAACATCTCTTCGGCGTGGGTCACCACCGGCTCCGTGCCGAGAAGGAAGTTGAGGCGGCGCATTGAGCCGTATATCTCGTCGATGGTCTGTGCCAGGTCACGGTCGGTGGGCGACGATGCGTAACCGTCGACGATTATCGCCGCCTCCCCCAGCCAGCCCTGAAGCCGCTGGGTGACAAACAACGGCTTGAACCGGCACTTCTCTGACAGAAGCGGCGATGCAAGGCGTATGGCGAGGCGCGTGTAGTCGTGGAGCGGATTTATCACATTTATAAACATGGCATCGAAATCCTCAAAATCAAGCTCCGGGGTGCGGTCTACATCGAGCACCTCGTTTATCACCAATATCTTGCGTCGGCTGAAATTGGTGATAATCTGATATTTTTCGTTTACTCGGTTTCTTGAGTTCATTTCTTTTCCGGTTTTCGTGAATCGAGTATCCATGCGTCGCGAAATTCGCGCTGTGTCCTCGAAATAGTCTTTAGTTCCGCAGTGGCTTCATCCATCGATGCATACCTCGTCGCGTAGACATACCATTTTCCGCTGCGATACAGTTTGCCGCTCCCTGACAACGCCATGTCCTGTAATTCGGCAACCTTTGTATCGGCATTTTTTTCTGATTGGAATACATTGGTTATGATGTAGAACACCTTTTCCGACTCGGCAGCTGCCGCCCTGCGTTCATTTTCCACTTTCAGCAGACTGTCCTCGCTCTGCCTCAGGGCTGCGAGCGAGTCGGCACGGTGCTGTTTGCGCGCCTGTTTCAGCGAGTCGGCGCGCGCTTCCTCCATGCGGCGTTCAATCACACTGTAATGACGTCGGCGGTTCAGGTAGTCGACAAGCGACGAGTCGTTGACCCCGGCGCCTGTGGTCACCCACAGATAATTGCTCGGGGAGTCGCTCTTCCATGTATCCAGATTCTTGATCCTGATTGTGACCGGAAGCCCCGACGCTACGCTCCAGAAAGGTATTCTCTGGTCGTAGTCGATGTCGAGCTTGGCAATCAGCGCGGTATTTTTCTTGGTGAAATAGCTGCGCAGATTTTCGGGAATCTCCTCGGTGCGCATTCCTATCACCGAGACATGGGCGTCAAACGACAGGTTTTCATTCACTACAATCTCGGCAAGTGAGTTATAGGTGATGTTGTGGATTTTATCCGGCGGAATGTAGGCGACCACATGCAGGTTGTTGTCGGTGAGATTGAGGTGCTGCGCCGTCATGAGAAGTTCCTTTTCAAAGAACACCATGCGGTCGGGAGCTACGATATTGACGATAATCGCCGAGTCGGTCGCAAGACGGAAGCGTTGTGCCGCCTGGAGTGAACGCGCGCGGAAATTGTCGTATATCTGCGCTCCGTCACCTCCGGTGCCGTGGATACCGCGCGCCGCAGGGTCGGTTGACCGGCGCATGCCGCCAAGCATACCCGCTTCTGCCTGCATAGCCTTTAACATGGCGAGTGCCTCGCTTAGCATACGTTCAAGGTCCATGCGGTGAGAGTTGTCGCTGAGACCGAATTGAATATTGTGGTTTTCAAGCGATATCTGTTTGCGCAGTTCGGCGATTCTCACTTTTTGCACCGCTATTTCCTGTAGGAGGCTGTTGTAGCGGATGGTAAGGTCGCGGTTGCGCGCCACGATTATAGGCTCGGTGTTGATGTTTGCCTGCTCGGTCATCACGTCCATCATGAAATAGGAGTAGAGGGTGTCGCCGGGAAGCACGATGTCGCCTGTCTCGACATAGAGGCTGTCGAGGAAGATGTCAAACGGTGTCCTTATCTGGTTGGCATCGACATGGATATAACCGTCGAAATCGGAATAGACGACTTTTCTGCCGACATAAAGCCCGAGAATAATCAATATCACGCCAAGCACGGTAGCTGCTACTATCTGCTGGCGGTTGACCTTGCGTTTGCGTTGCCGCAGGATCTCTTCTATGTTTTCCTTCTCGTCGTGAGAGCGGTAGGTGAAATTCTTCATGTCTGCGGTAACTGTTACATGTTGGTGTCTATAGTGACTGAGTCAAGCGGTATCTCGCGGCAGAAACGGAGTACCGACTCATCGGTCAGGAATTTCTGCAAATCGGCTATACAGCAGTCCTTGCGGTACTGGAAGTCGATGAATTTCTCGCAACACGAAAGGTAGCTGTTGTACTCCTTCATGCGGGCGAGGCGGTTGTATTCGCCCACGCGGTTGTCGTAGGCGTTGCCGCGCAAGGTGAGATACTTTTTCAGTTCTTCCATGCGTCGGTATTCGCCGAGCGAAGCGTTGTTGTAGCGTTCGATGTCGAGGAGTATGGCGTTGACCGCCTCCATTATGCGGGCGGCTATGTGCGACTCTTCGGCGGAGAGTATGTTGCGCTGCGCCCTGAGGGCGTCTTTCTTTTTCCAGAACTCAAACGAGAGAGGGATGGTAAACACCAGCCCCGCATCGACATTTGACGAGTTGGGGGCGTGAGGCCGGGTATAGTAGGAATAGCGTACAAACGGCGCGGCGTTGACCTCGGTCCAGTAGCTTGTGTTTTTTTCCTGCTGTTCGAGCAGTTCCATCTGAAGCTGCAGTGTGGAAAGGTCCGCCTGGGTCTTGCGCACGTGCTGCAGGTAGGCGGCGGTGTCGATTTCGACAAAGTAGCCGGCGGGGCGCGAGAGGTCGAGCGCGGGGAGATGCCTGCCGGGCAGCGATGCAAACATCCTTTCAGCCTCGGCTTTTTCATTTAATATCTGGAGCAGGTCGTCGCTGGGGATGTTTTCGTTTTCCAGAAGATACATGTAGGCTGAGCTGAGCATGTTGAGGTTGCGGATGCGTTGCAGCAATACCCCTCCCATGAGCGAGTCGCTGTATTGGCGGAACGCTTCTTTCTGGCGCTCCACGAGCATTCCGAGGTCCTCCTTGTCGTAGGCAAGTTTGTCGATGCGTCCGCGCAGTTTCTGCTCATTGATTCTTCCCTGTCGCTTGAAAAGCGCGCTCTGGAAGGGATACCACCTTAGCTCCGCCTGAATTTTACCCTTGTAGACTGAAACAGGGTCTTCCTCGTCCATGCCAAGGTCGCCGTCAAGGCGGTAGTAGGTCTGCCCGGTGAAGCGTAATCCGGTAAGGCTCTTGATTTCCCCGATTTCGGCTTCGGTGCGGCGGTCGATGGCGCGGTTGAGGTCGTCGCGTGTGGGGGATACGCCCGTTGTGGCTGTTGAGTCGGTGACGCTAAGCGATGCCGGGCGGCTGCCGTCGCGGCTCCCGAAGATGAGGGAGTCGAGATGCTCGAAGCGCTTGTCGAAATTGGCAAGAATCTCCATGCCGCGTTGATTCTGCGCCGACAGTCCGAATGAGAGCCGGGGGAGCAGCAAGATGACAACGAGACCCATTACCTGAAAAAGGGTTATGATATAGTTAGGTCGGTTCATTACAGTCAGGTTCATAAATGATGCCGTTTCGCAGACCGATGTCACGATTGATGGCAGGCACTTATAAATATTAAGGTTAGTTGATGCAGGACGTTTCTTTAATTACTATCTACAAAGATAAAGAGAAAAATTTATTTTATCAATAGTGTTCGGCGCAACCGGGCATATTTTTGAGATTATTTATTTGATTTGATGGGCGTTTATTGATTTTTATGGATTTAAAGCGATATTGAATGGGTATAAATATGTAAATTTGCACCAAATTCATCAAGAGTAACCTTACTACATGAGCGATTCTAATAACAACGATAAGCCAAGACGCAGCCGCAATGGTATCATAGCCGCTATGTGGGCGGTGTTTGTATTTATTGTCGGTGCGGTATTTTTCTTTTTCTTCCTTATATATAACGGGGTGATAGGCTACATGCCACCTATCGAGGAGCTTAAGAATCCGAAAGACCGTTTTGCCTCGGTGGTGTATTCCGCCGACGGAGAGGAACTCGGCAGGTATTTCGCCAACACGGGCAACAGGGTGTATGTCGAGTTTGACGATATCTCCCAGAATGTCATCGACGCGCTTATCGCTACGGAGGATTCGCGTTTTGAGGAACATTCCGGCATCGATGTGCGCGCTCTCGGGCGTGTCGCCGTGAAGACCCTCGTGCTGCATCAGAAAAATGCCGGGGGCGGCTCGACCATTACCCAGCAGCTTGCCAAGCAGCTTTATTCGCCATCATCCGACGGATTGCTCGAACGCGCGCTGCAAAAGCCTATCGAGTGGATGATAGCGGTGAAACTGGAGCGTTGTTACTCCAAGGATGAGATTATAAAGATGTATCTCAACCAGTTTGACTTCCTTTACAACGCGGTCGGCATCAAGTCGGCGGCTTACGTGTATTTCGGCAAGGATCCCAAGGATCTGAACGTCCAGGAGGCGGCTACCCTCGTCGGCATGGTGAAGAATCCCTCTTATTATAATCCCGTGAGAAAGCCGGAACGTACACGCGAACGCCGCAATGTGGTGCTGGAGCAGATGTATAAGAATGACATGCTGACCGAGGCTGAGCTTGATTCGCTGAAGCAGCTGCCGCTTGTGCTCGATTTCCATAAGGTCGACCATAAGGAAGGGCTTGCGCCATATTTCCGCGAGGAACTGCGCCGTGTATTGAGGGCTAAGAAACCTGTGCGCTCCGACTATCATGGCTGGGAGCAGCAGAAGTTTGTCGACGATTCGATTGCCTGGGAGACCAATCCTTTGTTTGGCTGGATTGAGAAAAATCCGAAGCCCGACGGCTCGAAATATGACATTTATACCGACGGCTTGAAGATTTATACTACCATCGACTCTCGTATGCAGCGTTATGCCGAGGACGCTGTCGTGCAGCATCTCGGAAAGACGCTTCAGCCAAGTTTCTTCCGCGAGAAGCGCGGTGTGAAAGGTGCGCCGTACACTACCAACCGCGAGGAGCTATCTTCTTCGCAGCTTGACGCGCTTATAAAGAAAGGCATGAAGCAGAGCGACCGCTGGTACACGATGAAAAAGGCGGGCTACTCCGAGGAGGAGATAACGAAGGCGTTCAACACACCGGTTGAGATGAAGGTGTTTTCTTACGCCGGTACGGTAGATACAGTGATGACTCCGATGGACTCGATTCTGTACAACAAGCATTTCCTGCGCGCCGGATTCATGTCGATGGATCCTGTCACGGGTCATGTGAAGGCATACGTCGGCGGCCCTAACTTCGCCTTCTTCCAGTATGACATGGTGTCGACCGGACGCCGTCAGATCGGATCTACAATCAAGCCGTTCCTCTATACTTACGCGATGGAGGAGGGCTACACGCCCTGTGACCAGTTTCTTAACGAGCAGCCGGTAATTTATGACGAGCTTGGAAGGCCCTGGGCACCACGAAACTCAGGTAGCGCGCGTGTGGGCGAGATGGTCGACATACGCTGGGCGCTCACCAACTCTAACAACTGGATATCGGCGCGCCTCATGAGCCAGCTCTCGCCGGCGACACTTGTGCGCAACATGCACAATTTCGGTATCACCAACCATCTCGACCCGGTTATCGCGCTGTGTCTCGGTCCGTGTGATGTGTCGGTAAAGGAGATGGTGACTGCATATTCGGCGTTTGCAAACAAGGGTATGCGTGTCGACCCGCTGTTTGTGACCGCCATAGCCGACAATAACGGCAATATTATCTCTGAATTTGCTCCGAAACATACCGAGGTGATAAGTTCCGACGCTTATTACAAGATACTCTCCATATTGCTGAATGTGGTTGACGGCGGTACCGGTAACCGTCTGCGCCGCGCCCCTTACGGGCTGACCGCACAGATGGGAGGCAAGACCGGTACGACCAACTCCAACTCCGACGGCTGGTTCATGGGCTTTACCCCGCAGCTTGTGTCGGGTGTGTGGGTCGGCGGCGAGGAGCGTTACATCCACTTCAACGGCATGGCTATGGGACAGGGCGCGTCAATGGCGCTTCCTATCTACGGCTTGTACATGAAAAAAGTGTACGGTGACCCGACTTTGCCTTACAGCCAGGAGGTAAGATTTGATTTCCCCGCTGATCTTGACCTGTGTGCCAAGGAGTATTTCGGCGAATTTGTCGATGAGTCCGATTCCACGCAGGAAAGTATCGAGGGTGTATTTGACTGATGGTAAATAATTATGGATTTATTTCCATAATTAACGATTTTCAGTTAACTTTGCCTGCCTTAATTGGTAACCTTGTAACTCATAGTTTTTAAAGGTATGGAACAAAAGAAATTGAAAATTCGTGATCTCACGATGCGTGACGGCCAGCAGTCTCTTTTTGCCACACGCATGACCCAATCAAGTATCGACCGACTTTTGCCGCTTTATGAAAATGCCGGTTTTTATATAATGGAAGTGTGGGGCGGTGCAGTCCCCGACTCCGTGATGCGTTATCTCGACGAGTCGCCATGGGAGCGACTTCGTAAGGCAAGCGCTGCGATGAAGGGCAAGTCGCTTCTGTCGGCTCTTTCCCGCGGCAGAAACCTCTTCGGCTATGTGCCATATCCCGATTCTGTGCTTGAGGGCTTCTACAAGGAGGCTATCAAGAATGGTCTTAACGTGATGCGTATATTTGATGCGCTCAACGACCTTGACAATGTGAAGGAGTCCATCCGCATGATTAATGAACTTGGCGGAATACCCGACGGTGCGGTATGCTATACCGTCGACCCTAAGGAGGAAGAGCCTTCAGGATTTTTCTCGCGCCTTTTCGCCAAGAAGCCTGAAAAGATATTCACCGACGAGTATTTTGTGGAAAAGGCAAAGGCTATGGAGGCTTACGGCGCGAAGATTATCACCTTGAAGGATATGGCTGGTCTTGTCAATCCTTCGCGCATAGCGTCGCTTATGCCGAAGCTCAAGGCGGCTCTGACCGTTCCTGTCGATTTCCATACCCACTGTACGCCCGGTTACGGTCTTGCCTCGTCGCTCATGGCGATGATTCACGGTGTCGACATCCTGGATACAAACATCTGGTGGTTTGGCGGCGGCTCGGCAGCTCCCGCGCTTGAATTGATA
>OGQO01001753.1_pt1 | contig 18741 bp, 13 predicted proteins | sample 1553241 | NCBI WGS metagenome assembly OGQO01 (sample SAMEA2579933, study PRJEB22360) | human gut metagenome | biome: human gut; feature: human-associated habitat; material: faeces | place: Denmark | collected 2008/2010
TTCTGTATAGAGTGAATTATTTTTTGTATCTAGAGTATCTATTTTTTACATGTGAAAAGTGACATGGGTAAGGAGGAGCAAATGAAAAAGAAACGAGTAAGGAAAGGGATCGTGGTCAGCTTTGGAGCAAATGACTCGAAGAATCCAAAGAATGATATTTGCTTATACAGAGTATATACTTATGCGAGAAAATTAGATAAGTCTATCAGCACAACTTCGGCATGGAAAACATATTCACGTTGTGTTTGAAACTAGGAATATTAGTATGTGGAACATGATAACAAAAAGTATAGTTGAACAGGAGGGATTCGTATGAAGTGGAAAAATTATCTTTTATTAGCGGTCTTTTGTGCATTAGTTGCAGTGTCTTCCTCAGTAACAGTACATGCACAGCGAGACTACGTGCCGGTGGATGACAGGTATTTGACGTTATTTCAAAAATTCTTTACCATGAAAGAAGCAGAGTGTGGCAAGTGGGGTCAGAAAAATGGGTTTACTTATCTTTATTCGGAAAAAAATAATACAGCTAAGATCGTGGGAATACCAATGGATCAAAAAATAGTCAACGTACCGGAAAAGATTGACGGAAAAACAGTAACAAAGATAGATTTGTATGATGTATTTAGAGCATCAGAACAGCAAGATTATCGTTATGAATTATATGATGTGGAAGAGGGAACGTGGCTTGTACCAAAGGTGGAAATATTAAATATTCCTAAGACGGTTAAATTGATCGATGCGTATGAAGGGGGATCGTTGAATGAGGGGTATTGCAGGGGAATGCAGTCTTTCCTAATGCATCTGAAAAAATTTAACGTAGCATCCGGTAATAGGTGGTATAGGTCATACAAGGGAATATTGTATACTAAAAATGGAAAGAAATTAATTACTGTACCAAGAAAGTATACGGCAAAAACGGTCAAAGTAAAAAAGGGGACAACAAAGATAGCAGATTCCGCTTTTTCCTTCTGCACCAACATTAAAAAGGTGATCCTGCCGGATACGGTAAAGGTGATTGAACAGAATGCGTTTGTGTGCTGTTCGTTGAATTACATTAGAATGCCTAGAAACTGAAAGAATTAGGGGTGACAGCGTTTCGTAACTCTGCGTTGAAGAAGATAACAGTATACGGAAAAGTGGAATTGGATGAAACATTTAAATATTGTAAAAAGTTAAAAACAGTGGTGCTAAAGAAAGGTGTGAAAGAACTTGGAGAGCTTGTTTTTCATGAATGTCCCAAATTGAGAAGTGTCACGGTTCCTAAAGGCATAAAAAATCTTGGGTGGAATATTGACAGTATATTTTATTATCGTGGATTAAAGTGTAACCTTTCCAAGATTACCATAAAAACGCCAAAGAACTCAGAAATGTATAAGGAACGTAAATTTTTGAAGAAGCGATACAAAATAAAAGTGAAAGTCATTAAGTAGCAGTTCTTATGTAAAGAGATTCAAAGAGATTTTATTAGCCTTAATACACGTTGTTGCGGCACAGAAATCTTAACATCAGTCATAACTAATTCATAGAAGTTTTGCACAGAGTGACTGTGCAGGAAAGGATGGGTGATCACTATGAAAATCAGATATTGTGTGAGTTTGTTGTTGCTGTGTGCCGCAACAATATTTTCGAAGTCGACAACAGTAAAAGCAGAGGATAAGTATTATAAGTTTTTGGAAAAATATTTTACCATTGAAGAGAAGTATAAATCAAAATGGGGACAACAGGATGGATTTACGTATCTTTGTGAAAAAAAAGATAATACCGTCACCATTGTTGGAATACCTATGGATAAAAAGAAGGTAGTTGTACCCGCCAAAATCAATGGGAAAAAGGTGGTAAAGATTTCTATTATGCCGGCGTTTGATTGGGCAGCGAATGAGGAATACCGCAATGAATTTTACGGAGAACATGAGGATGTTCCGATCCCAAAGGTGGAATACTTGAGTATTCCAAAGACAGTTAAGGTTATAGACTGTTATGAAGGGGGATGGCTGAACGAGGGGTATTGTAAGGGAATGCAGTCATTTCTACAGAATCTGAAGAAATTTAACGTGGCATCCGGTAACAAGTGGTATAGGTCATACAAGGGAGTATTGTATACTAAAAATGGAAAGAAATTAATTACTGTACCAAGAAAGTATACGGCAAAAACGGTCAAAGTAAAAAAGGGGACAACAAAGATAGCAGATTCCGCTTTTTCCTTCTGCACCAACATTAAAAAGGTGATCCTGCCGGATACGGTAAAGGTGATTGAGCAGAATGCGTTTGTGTGCTGTTCGTTGAATTACATTAGGATGCCTAGAAGACTGAAAGAATTGGGCGGGAGTGCATTTCATGAATCTGCTTTAAAGAAGATAACAGTATACGGAAAAGTGGAATTGGATGAAACATTTCAATATTGCAAAAAGTTAAAGACAGTGGTGCTAAAGGAAGGAGTCAAGAAACTTGGAGAATATGTTTTTTTCGAATGTCCTAAATTGAGAAGTGTGACGGTTCCTAAAGGCATAAAAAATCTTGGGTTGTACATTGACAGCATATTTTATTATCGGGGATTAAAGTGCAACCTTTCCAACATTACCATAAAAACACCAAAGAACTCAGAAATGTATAAGGAACGTAAATTTTTAAAGAAACGATACAAGATAAAAGTGAAAGTCATCAAGTAATGTTTACTATGTTTCTTGAAACATGAGTTGACAACTAAAAAGTGTATAACTACTGGCAGAGGATGTGACTAAAAGTACATCCTCTGCTTTTATTACGGAATAGGAAATTACTCGTGCTGTTACGTTATACCACCAAAAATTGCTTTAGCAATTCTTACAAAGCAAAGCGCTGGCTTTGTTCTTATTAATGGAATTTATGAAATAAGGCTTAAAAAAGATGTCATATGAGATCATGACTGAATCTTACAATTTTGTGAAATGCTATGGAAAGGATGAAATTTTTATAGAAATATGCTATTATAATGCCGTAAAAAGTACGAAATATCATATAATGAGCCTCTTGGAGAAGCGAGCAGATCAGCGTGCGAGACGAGCTGGAAAGCTCTAGAAGAGTGAATCTGTGAGTTGTTAAGGGGAAATTGCTAAATGTGATACAGAAAATAAGGGGCGCAAAAAGTTGATATAAGACTGCGCAGAAAGAGGAGGATATGAGTGGATTTAGAGTAGCGGGGGACAAAAGTTTACACCGCAAAAAAGAGCGAAAGCATCCGAAACTTCGGTTGGCGATGAAAATTGCACTGCTTGTTATATTATTGATCATCATGGCAGTAATGATTGTTTTTTACGTTAAATTTGGAGATGATCTGTTGCGTTGGCGCAATCAGGCAAAGCAGGATGTGCAGTCATCGACGACGGAAACGTTCCGTTCTTCGGAGACCAGTTTTATTTATTCGGCAGATAAAAAAGTGATCGCCAAGTTGCGGGGAGACAAAGATTCCTATTATTTGGCGTTTGATCAAATTCCGCAATCGGTGAAAGATTGTTTTATCGTGACGGAAGATCGAGATTTTTATGAACATGACGGGGTGAATATTCTCTCCACTATGAAAGCGGCAGTGCTGCTTGTAAAGAGTCGTTTGTTCCATGAAAAGATTTCTCGAGGCGGAAGTACGATCACGCAGCAGCTTGCCCGTAAGATCTATTTGACGGATGATAAAACGTATGAGCGAAAAGTGCGCGAAATTTTTTACGCAATGGAGCTGGAGAAGAAATATACCAAAGACCAGATCTTGGAATTTTACATTAATAACGTATGTTTTGCAAATGCGAAGTACGGTATCGAGTCAGCCAGCAGAGCTTACTTTAGCAAGGGAACTTCGGAGCTGAATCTTGCAGAGGTGGCATTTTTGTGTTCGATCCCGAACCGACCGGAAACGTATAATCCGTTGGAACATTATGACAATGCGATCAAGCGTAAAGACCGTATTTTGAAACAGCTTTTGCAGGAAAAGAAAATTACGGAGGCAGAGTACAGCGATGCTTCTTATACGGAGATTGTCCTGGATCCGGCAGAGGCGATCAAGAGTCAGGACTATATGGCTACGTATGCGATCAGTTGTGCGACAAAAGCGTTGATGCAGCAACATGGATTTGAGTTCCGCTATGAATTTGCCAATGACGCGGATCGCAAAAATTATCAAAAAGAGTACGATACGCTGTACGACGAGTGTAGAACACAGTTGAATACCGGAGGCTATCATATTTATACATCACTCAGTCGTTCCAGACAGAAAAAACTGCAGACGAGTGTGAATGATGCCCTGAAGGGATTTAAGGAAAAAACAAAGGATGGTACTTACAAGTTACAGGGCGCGGCTACTTGCATTGACAATGAGACGGGATTCGTAGTTGCAATTGTCGGTGGACGTAAGCAGAAATCAACGACGGGTTATACGTTGAATCGAGCTTTCCAGAGTTATCGTCAGCCGGGTAGCTGCTTTAAGCCGGTCGCGGTATATACGCCTGCATTGGAACGCGGCTATACACCGAATTCGATCGTAGATGATTCAAGGTTTAAGGGTGGCCCTAGCAACTCGGGCAACAGCTATCTTGGAAAGATCACGTTGCGCCGTGCCGTAGAGAAGTCCAAGAACGTTGTCGCTTGGAAGATCTTTAAGGAAATTACGCCGAAGGTTGGTCTTAGTTATCCGCTCAAAATGCATTTTGCCAATATTGTAGACAATGACTATTATCTATCTGCATCGCTTGGTGGACTGACGAACGGCGTGACAACGGTCGAGATGGCTTCTGCGTATGCGACGATCGCAAATGATGGCGTTTACCGCGAGCCGACCTGCATTAAGAAGATTACAGATTCCGAGGGAAATGTTATTTTGAAGAATAACGGAACCAAGCGGAAGGGAACGAAAGTCTATGAGAAAAATGCGGCACGTTCCATGACAGATATTTTGACCGGTGTATTGACAAGTGGTACAGCAGCAGGACATGAATTGAACAATATGTCTTGCGCCGGTAAGACGGGAACGACGAACGACAAAAAAGATGGATGGTTCTGTGGATTTACTCCATATTATACAACGACGGTATGGGTGGGATATGATTCGCCAAGAACATTAGAGGACCTGTACGGAAGTACGTATCCGCTAACAATTTGGGAAAACTTTATGAACGAGATTCATATCGGTCTGGAGAATAAGGATTTTGTGGAATCGGAATCATCAAGCAGCAAGTCAGACAAGAAAGATGGAAGTTACTCGACAAAACCACGTGAAACGATCGATCCTGAGGCTCGTGAGACAGAAACACCGGAGGAGACGGCAAAGCCAAAAGCAACCAAAAAGCCGGTTGTTACGGCAACACCAAAGGCAGAGCCGGAGATAACGGAACCACCAACGACTATTGATGATGATCCAAGTGATGTGCCGAGCGATAATACACAGCCGGATGATGTCGGAGGCGATACCGGGGACGACACAGAATAAGATGTATCAGGATGTGGCATGAGACACGCTGCGATAGTGTGTGCATTGGAACAGGGCGTGAGACACTGCAGAATAAGTTATGTCAGAATGAAGCGCGAGACACTGCAGTAGTGTGTGCCAGGAGGAGAAGGGCATGAAATTTAGCCTTTGTATGATTGTGAAAAATGAAGAGGCAGTTTTGAATCGGTGCTTGGAGTCCATGGCATCAGCGATGGATGAGATCATTATAGTGGATACCGGATCTACCGATGCAACCAAAAAGATCGCCGCAGCGTATACCGATCAGATCTATGATTTTGCATGGACAGGAAACTTTGCAGAGGCAAGGAACTATGCAGCTTCCAAGGCAACCGGTGATTACATTTATACGGCAGATGCCGATGAATATTTGGAGCCGGAAGAGCTGCAGAAATTATTGCAGCTCAAAAAGGTATTGCTGCCTGAGGTTGAGATCGTGCAAATGCTGTATTGCACACCGCCGGAACTTAGTACCGTATATAATTTTGCGGAGGAGTACCGCCCTAAATTATATAAGAGACTGCGTTCGTTTACTTGGATCGATCCGATTCATGAGACGTTACGTTTGGAGCCGGTTGTGTTTGACAGTGAGATACGTATTCAGCACAGACCATCGCCCGGACATGCCAAAAGAGACCTAGAGGCACTGGCAGCCGCAGCGGATCGTGAGAAACTGTTGTCCGACAAATTGCGCCACATGTACGCAATGGAATTGTATCGCTGTGGAGACGTCAGCGATTTTAACAGAGCAAAGGGATTTTTCCAAAGAGTAATGGAGGATCCGGACAGTGGACAGGATGCGCTTCGAGAGGCAATCTGTGTGCTGACACGAGGTTATCGTTTGGAGGGAGATGTTTCGCATTTTTTGGCATATGCATTGCGGGATGCAGTGACGGCACCTACTTCTGAGCTATGCTGTGAACTTGGAGCTTATTTTGAAGAGTGTGGGGATCTGGCGGAAGCAGCAATGTGGTATCAGAATGCACTTAGCGAAACAGAGAGCATATTAGATGCCCGCACCGGCAATGAAATTCCGACACGGGCATTAGAACGTTTTTGACAAAATCAAAGAGATTGTTCGATCGTATCCAATTCTTTCATCCAAAGAGCAGCGGAGGCATCACTAGGCATACGCCAGTCACCGCGCGGTGACAATGCAACGCTGCCGACCTTTGGCCCATCCGGCAGACAGGAACGCTTAAATTGCTGGGCGAAGAAACGCCAATAAAATGTTCTCAACCATTTATAGATGGTTTTATCATCGTATTCTCCCGCAAATGTATATTTTGCCAAACGAAAGATTTTCGTCGGTGCATATCCAAAACGCATTAGATAATACAAGAAGAAATCATGCAGTTCATAAGGACCTACAATATTTTCTGTTTTCTGAGCAATCTTGCCGTCCTTTGGAGGCAGGAGTTCCGGACTTACCGGGGTATCTAAGACATCTAATAACACAGCTTTTAGCGAAGGATCTTCCGTTGTTTCCGCATAATAGGATACCAAATAACGAACCAACGTCTTTGGAACGGACGCATTGACGCCATACATGGACATATGGTCGCCGTTGTAAGTTGCCCAGCCGAGTGCCAGCTCTGACATGTCACCGGTACCGATCACCATACCGTTTGACTGGTTGGCAAGATCCATTAAGATCAGTGTGCGCTGTCTGGCCTGTGAGTTTTCATACGTAATATCATGGCTGTTCGGATCGTGTCCGATGTCCCGAAAATGAAGTTCAACTGCTTCGTGGATCGGGACTTCTTTTAGTGTTGCGCCGAGCTGCTTTGTGAGTGTGCAGGCGTTTTGGTAAGTGCGGTCGGTCGTGCCAAAACAAGGCATCGTGACGGCAACGATTCCACTTCGGTCAAGTCCAAGCAGATCAAAGGCTTTCGCAGTAACTAACAGAGCCAGCGTTGAGTCCAATCCGCCGGATATGCCGATCACAGCGCTGGTGCAATGGGTATGCGCCAATCTTTTTTTGAGTCCCATCGCCTGAATGTGTAAAATTTCATCGCAGCGGCGGTCGCGGTCTGCCTTACTGTTCGGGACAAACGGTGTTCGTTCATAATGCCTTGTGAGCGTTGTCTCTTCCACCTGCTGAAATGTAAAATGAATAATCTGATAAGCATCTTTCTCTGACTCGTCGGTGCCCGGAACAATTTGTGGAAACGTGGAAATTCGTCTACGCTCACTGGTTAAACGCCCCAGATCGATCTCAGACAGGATCATACCATTTTGGAAACGCTTGCTTTCGTTGAGCAGTGTACCGTTTTCGGCGATCAGATTATGCCCGGCGAATACAAGATCCGTAGAGGATTCGCCTTCTCCTGCATCTGCATAAATATATGCACACAAAAGGCGGGCAGACTGTCCGGTTACTAACTCACGGCGATAGATATCTTTGCCGGTTGTTTCGTCGCTGGCCGACAGATTAACAATGACGGTTGCACCGTGCAGAGCGTGTGCGGTAGAAGGTGGCGCTGCAGTCCATAAGTCCTCGCAGATCTCCGCACCAATGATCAATCCCGGCATATTGTCTGCTTGAAACAAGGTCTTGCTGCCAAACCAGATGAGATCTAATCCCTCCTCATCGCAAAGTTCCGGCATATGAAGGAAAATGCCCTCTTTCGGGGCGGCTGTAAAATGCCTTGCTTCATAAAATTCGGAATAATTCGGAATAAAAGTTTTGGGGATCAGACATATTACTTCTCCATGGAATACGACAGCGGCTACGTTATATAGCCGGTTCATATAAGAAAAAGGCAGACCAACAATGGTCATCATATCCATATTAGCGGACACTTTCCGAATACGGTTCAGACCGGAGATGGCACCGTCTAATAACGCCTTTTGTAAAAAGAGATCGCCACAGGTATAGCCGGTCAGACAAAGTTCCGGCAAAACCAACAGCTTCGCATGCTCTGTATTTGCTTTCTGCATACATTCGATGATATGCTCTGTATTGTAATCGGGATCTGCAACACGGATGTCCGGCGTTGCAGCAGCAACTTTCAAAAATAAATCGTTCATAGGCACTCCTTATTTTTCTATTATGATCTAGTTATCATTTTAAGCGGTAGTTCAAATGTACCACGTTGGCATGGGAATTGCAACCAAAGTTCAGTCTTGCGTATTGCGTATTACGGTAAACAGCTTTATTCCTGCTTTCGTATTACGGCAAACCGATGTATTCCTGCTTGCGTATTGCGACAAACCGCTTTATAATGTGTAATTGGACAAAAAATGAAGGTGAATGCGGAGGCATAGTAATGCACTTGGATATTTTAATTGATATGAAATTGCTGTTGTGTAGCGCGACATCGCCAAGAATTGCTTTAGCAATTCTTGCAAAGCAAAGCGCTGGCTTTGCTTTTTTGTATCGTTTTTTTTATACTGTGATCGCAATGGAAGCGGCGGCTGTGAGTTTGTTCCTGCCGCTGCTGTTTTTGCGTGTGGTTATAAGTGGTCTGCCAAAGAAATATATGGTATGGCTGTGGCGGTTGTATTTTTTGCGGATCGTGTGTCCGATCCAGATTTCCAGTACGTTTAGTATTGTTCCGCCGTGGAATCGCAGTTACCATCGATTTTTAGCAGATGTAGGACTTGATATCGATGCGCAGCATGGCGGACTGCTTCGCAGTCTGCGCGATGTATGGCAAGCGAACATACAAGTAACGTCTCTCTATCGGATCATGGCGATAGGATACTTTGCAGGAGTGCTGTTATTGGTAGTTCTTTTGGTGATTCGGGCGGGAAAGGTGCGTTCCGCGATCCGTATGCGGGAAAAACGACTGGAGGGTACTTTGTACCAGTCAGCGGTCGAATTGCCGGTCATGACAGGTCTGTTCGTGAATCGCGTGTTTTTGCCGGAAACGATGAATGTGCAGGAGGCGAAATATACATTAGCACATATGGAGTGTCGACGTGCTCGCAGAAGCAATCTTTGGAATGCGTTTTATGTAGCGGTGCTGCTTTTGCATTGGTACGATCCTTGCGTATGGGCTGCCGTATTTTTGGTTAGACGGGATGAGCAGATGGCGTGCGATGAATGTGCCGTGGACAGATGCAGTGCGGCAGACAAGAATGCGTATATACAAGGGATTTTGAACATTGTACCGCAGGAAAACCGTGTGCCATTTACTGCGTGTGCAAGCTTTGAAACAGACTTAGAGAGACGGTCGCAGCGTTTGCTGCATCAGGGATCCGACCGAATGTGTTATAAAATGACCGGTGTGATCCTTTTGCTTTTGATGTTTTTCTGGCTTTTTTTGTTGCGTCCGGTTCAAAATGTATGGGCGGGAGGAACGTGGAATGCCGGGAGTGAGAAACTGTCCGCAAATAAGGACACGAGGAAAACGAATCTCATCATTTCGCAGACAGATGTATTGTCGCCAAGTGGACTGAAACAGACAGTTTCCTTGCGGCATAAGCGTAATGAAGCCAACGGCAGGATCCTGGCAAACAGTTATGAGCTGCAGCTTGCGGATGCAGCAGGCAGTGAATTGGCAGTTGTTGACCTGCAGAAAGTGTTTCGAGAGCAGGGGATTGCGAAGGATACGCTTTATTTCCCGGAGGGATTGAAGCTGCAGACCGGTGACTATAATAATGATGGGATTCAAGAACTGCTTTTGGGACAGCAGAGAGCGTGGGATGCAACAGAGCAAAAGCAGATCGGGAGATTGCTGTCCAACAAAACGGACAGCAAGTCAAAAACAGCGTCAAGCAAGGGCAACGAGAACGTCACGCCGACACCGGCTGGCAAGACTGACGAAAGTGCTAAGGCAACAGCGTCAAGCAAGGTCGCCGAGAACGTCACGCCGACACCAGCAAAACAGGTTAAGAACTTGCGGACGTATGTGTACGTAATGTTTCAGATGCAGGAGACTGGTTTGCAGATCGTCTCAGAGGCGGTATATGGGGAGCAGGCGGCATCGATGCAGTCTGTGAAGCCGAGTCAGGAATCGGACGTGAAGGACTTGTTTTATATGCAGCTCTCCGATGGAAAGCTGTACTATATTTGGGACAGCGATGCAACAAAGTTCCTGGCAAAGAAATTATCGTCTGATGAATTGAATCAGCATAGAAGGGCGTCACAGGGAACAGAGGAAGCGGGAGTCAGCAAGACAGAGACTTTGGAAGATGCCGATGGCAACGAGTGTATGCGCGTGCAGACGACCACTGACACGACCGGAAGTCCGGAAATCGGTCAGATCATGATGTCCCAAAACAAGAAAAAGATGAACGAGGTCAAGGGATATTTTTGCGAGTTGAAGTGGGTGCCGCAATCTGATGCTTCGTCCGGACGATATGCAGTATTGATCTATAATGGCACTAAAGCACAGACATTTGTGCTGTATGATGTTGATAAAGCTACGGAACTGTACCGGCAGGAAGACGGCAATGATATTCTCAGCAGTATCTTTGCCAAATATAATGACACACAGATTCAGTTTAAAAGTGGAGCAATTGCGGTGTACAAGCTCGCGGAACAAAATGGGAGCAGGCTAACGATTGATTTTGCGGCAGAAGCAGAAGATGGCGTAGATGTGAGTGGAAGTTATGTTTATGATATGGATAGTGAACAGATTTCCAATCTGCAGTATAACCAGTCGAATGATGATACGCAGACTAAGAATTCGTCAACCGGGAATGCCGGGACAGACAGCGATTCTTCTTCCTCAAATAAGGGAACAGACAGCAGTTCGAAACGTAAGAACACAACAACGCCACAGCCTGTTCCAACAATAAATAGCAATTTGGGGGATTATTTAGATCCGTGATGGTCTTGGACAAGCAATGTTCCAAATTTACGAAGTCTGGTTCGATCGTATCTTTTCTTGACGGTATTTTCGTAGAGTGCTATTCTTATAAGAGCAGAAAGTTCGTGGCAGCCGGCTTTATGAATAAAGGCAGCTGCAGTAATATGAGAAGAGGAGGGAAAATATGATCGTAGATAGAAATCGTTTTGGAGATTCGGAGATAAAGAGCTGTAAGCAGTGTGGACGCAGATTACATCCTGAATATAATAAAGATATATGTCCGGCATGCATGGAAATGAATCTGTTTAATGAAGTGAAAGATTATATTCGTAAAAATGATGTGAACGAATCTCAGGTGGCTGACCATTTTGGCATTTCCAATGCGAAGGTACGCGCATGGATCCGTGAAGGTCGTATTCAGTACAAAAATACAGATGGCAAAACAGTGTCGCAGGTGTATTGTCAAATCTGCGGTAAGCCGTTGGATTTCGGGAATTTATGTTCCGAATGTCGTCATTTGCAGGGATTGGAAGTTGTTGCAAAGCGTTATGGAGAAGAGGCAGGACAGATGCGTTTCATTAACAAAGACAGGACGTGAAATTACAGCAATAATTATAGAATGTTGCATTAAAATTTCCAGAAATCGGAAAAAAATATATTAGTAGAGGTAGAATTTTCCAGGAAGATTCGCCTCTTTTTTTATGATATGCTTTTTTGGGAGTCAAAGTATGTTGGGAGTCAAAGTATGTACAACGTGAAAAAGGAGGGAAATATGCAGCAAGTAAGAATTAAGTTGCAAAATATTTCGAAGTATTATTATTCCGAAACAGCAGTGACACAGGCATTGCAGGGTATCAATCTGGAGTTTCGCATGGGTGAATTTGTTGCGATCACAGGGGAAAGCGGCAGCGGAAAGTCAACATTGCTTAGGATCATCAGCGGTATGGATACGTTTGATGATGGGGAGCTTTATGTGGATGGACAGCCGACATTTCAGTATGATGAAGATGACTGGGAAGAATATCGTCGTACTAAGATCGGCTTTGTTTTTCAAGATTATAGTTTGATCGGTCATTATACCGCCAAAGAAAATATCGTCAGTGCACTTTTGATCATGGGAGTGCCAGAGAAAGAAGCTGGAGACAAGGCAATTCATTATTTGGAACGGGTAGGCCTGAGTGCACAGAGAGACCAGCGTGCGTCTAAGTTGTCCAGTGGTCAAAAGCAGAGATTGTCGATTGCTCGTGCGTTGGCAAAGGATACGGATATTATTGTGGCGGATGAGCCAACCGGTAACTTGGACAGTGAAACCGGAGCGCAGATCGTGAAATTGCTTCGAGATCTTTCGCAAGACCATTTGGTTATAATGGTAACTCACAATTATGAACAGGTAGAAAAATATGTTACCAGAAAAGTGCGATTGCATGATGGATCATTGATCTTGGACGTATCCGAAAATATGGACACGAATCAGAAGTCAGAAGTATCCGAAAATATGGACACAGATCAGAAGTCAGAAGTATCCGAAAATATGGATACGGATCAGAAGTCAGAAGTATCCGAAAATACGGACACGGATCAGAAGTCAGAAGTATCCGAAAATATGGACACAGAGCAGAAATCGGAGATGTCCGAGAATGTGGACAACAACGAGAAAACGACAGCCGGTAAAAAGTCTGAAAGCAATGAGGAACGACTTCGCGATCGTACCATAGGGCGGATCTTTGTGCGAATGAATGCAGTGAGACAGCCGGAAAAAATCGCATTGTTTATGGGATTTTTCTTAGCTGCTGCTATCGTATCGTTTTTATTTATCGGGCAGTTGCTAATGAATGCAGATGATATTTACACCAAAAAGTATTCAGCAACATCTTTTGCGCGCAAAGACGATAAGCGTATTTCAATTAGACGTAAAGATCAAAAGTTTATGACGAAAAAAGATATTGACCAACTCACCAAAATGAAGCACGTCGTTTCGGTGGATCAGTACGATATTGTGAATGACGTCAATTATTATTTTGAGGAAGGAAAAGATTATAGACAGGAGTACGGCTATAATAGGATGAGTACGAGCAATGAAGGGGGGCTGTACGACTCGCAGAACGTTGAATACGTCAAGAAAGATCAATACATGCGATCATCTTCCTGCTTGAAGAAATCGGATCTCGTAAAGGGCAGTCTGCCAAAGAAGATCGATGAAGTTGTACTGTACGATCGGGGAAAATATAAGGTTGGTGATACGATTACATTTTTCTATACAAGCGATGTGCTTTGGTCATCAACGGAGAATTATATACAGCGGAAGATGAAAGTAAGCGGACTGTTAAAAAATAAGGATAAACAGGTGTACTTTTCGCCGGAGATATGTACAATGCTGCAAAGTACCGTAACCGGTGGCAAAGTATTCTATGAATATGCCTATAATCAACAACTTGGCAAATATCAGGGACAGGCAACATTGTGGCCGATTGTTGGCGATATCGTGAAGAAGGATAACGAACTTTGTGTATCAGGTGCATATGAAGCAGCGGTGTATCGGGCAGAAGATAATGACTTGACTCTTTTAGATCAGTCCGGTTTATTGCATATTGATCAGTATGACAAGGATATGAAAAGCAAGGATGTCAAACAGATCGAGAATGTAGAAACCGGTGAGAAGATAAATGGCTGTGGGGCAAATTTTGCAGAGGTTTCTCAGAATATTTATGAGAAGTATTATCGCACCGACAGCAGGCAGGCATCGGTATATATTACAAGTTACGCCAAAATGGATCATGTGTTAAAGGCATTGGATAAAGCAGGGTATGAGGCTGTGAGTACACTGCGTTTTGGTGCAGATGAATACGATTCAGATCTGGTACAGGAACGTTTAAGGACGATCGGCATTGCAGTGGCAATACTATTAGTGATGATGGCTGCTGAGATATTGATCTTACGTTCTATATTTAAGATTCAGATCAAAGACCAGAAAATCTTAAAATTCATGGGTATGTCCACAAAATTGATCGGCAAGATCAATTATATGGAGATGCGTCGATACAGTATTACTGCTATTATCGTGGTCGCGGTAGTGATGAATGTAGTTGGAATCTTTGTGCCGGCGCTGCGTGCTATGCTCTATTATTATGAATGGCCCGGGTACCTAGCGTACTTTATGTACAATTATGTGGCTGCGATGGTGATGGTAGCAGCGTTTAATCATTTGTTAAAAGGGAAGGTGAGCGAATGATCAAGATAGAACATTTACAGAAATATTTTAACTGCGGTAAACGAAGTGAGCTTCATGTATTGAATGATATTACATTGGAGCTGCCACAGACAGGTTTGGTATGTATTTTGGGGGAAAGCGGTTCCGGAAAAACCACGTTATTAAATACCATTGGTGGATTGGATGTGTTTCAGGGAGGAACACTTACTGTAGACGAAACGATATTAAAGAAGTACGAGCCAAAGAAAATTGAGCATTTGCGTTGTGAAAAATTTGGCTATATTTTCCAAAATTATTATTTGCTGCAGGATTACACGGTTGCTTATAATGTAAAGCTTGCACTTAGTCATTATGATCTGACGGATGAGGAAAAAGATGAGAGAGTATCGTATGTATTGGAGCAGCTTGGAATAGGCCGTTACAAAAAGAAGCTGGTATCCAAATTGTCGGGTGGACAGCAGCAGAGGGTATCTATTGCCCGGGCACTTGTGAAATCACCGCAGATCATATTGGCAGATGAGCCGACCGGCAATCTGGACGAGGAAAATACAATACGTACAATGAGTATATTGCGTGCGATTTCCAAGGAATGTCTGGTTATTTTAGTATCGCACGAGCGCCGTATTGCTGAGTTTTTTGCGGATCGTATTCTAGAGATCAAGGATGGAGAGATTACAAAAGATTACGATAATCATTCCGGCAGCAGTTATGAACGATCGGACGATGGTAATATTTATTTGCCGGAGCTCACATGTCAGGCCATGCAAAGCGATGAAAATGAAATTGAAGTGTACCAAAATGCGGACAGCAAAGAGGAACCTATTCGATTAAAAATGGCATGGAAAAGTGGGAAACTTTATATTCGGAGTGACATGGCAAGTGATGTGATCTTTGCGGGGGAAGAAGCCGGATGTGAAATCTTTGATGAGCCAAGACCAAAACTGGAGATGGAAGATGTTGAGAACTTCTCATATGAATTATCTCCATTGGAAATGAGTAAAAAATCCGGGTTGTCCTGGAAAGCAACCTGGCGAATGACACTAGAAAATTTGAAGTTGTTGGGGAAAAAGCAGGCATTTATCGTTGTCATCCTTTTAATAACAGCAATCATGCTTTCGCTGACGATATCGGACTTGATCACAGCAGTTACGGTGCATCGGGAAGAGATTGTGAAGGATGATTCACATTATGTACAGGTGGAGATGAAACTGGCTTCTCCGGCAGAAGAATATGCCGTTGGTGATACCATGCAGGAGTGTTATAATAAGGTGCTTTCGAAAGGGAAACGTAAGGATATGATGTTTTACGATGCAGCGCGTGACCTGGTGATACAGGCAGATACGTTATATCAGATGCGGGGGAGCAGCCAGGTGATCCGCGACTTTTCCTATGTGGACATATCGAAAGTTACGAAGAAAGATCTGTTATATGGACGGCTTCCAAAGAAATCGGATGAGATTGTTATCGATAAGCTGGTTGCGGATCGTTTCTTGAAAAGTGACACGGCTATTTCCGGTCAATATGCGTCCGCAAAGGAGTTGTTAGGAGAGACACTTTCTATTAACACATTCAGCAAAGATCTGACGGTAGTTGGCATTAGTGGCAACAACGAGGCGTCCATTTACTGTAGTCAATCAAAGCTGCTTGGAATGGTTGCGAGTTCCTATTCGGTCATGTCATTATCAGAGCTGCAGAAGCTGTATCCGGGTAAGTACGATAATGTAACCTTGCAGGATGATCAGATGCTGGTTCCGCAGTCAAAATATGATCAGATCAAAAGTTATCAGGAATTTCAGGGAAACCAGAAAGAATATCCGGTGCAACAGCTTGGTAATAGTTCCGTGTCTTACGAAGAGGAACCGGTTAGTAATGCAGGAGAAAATTACATTGTAGTGGGTGGATTTGACAATTCCTGTGATGTTGATTATGTTTTGACAGATGCCGCCGGTAAGCAATTAGCAGACCAGTTGGCAGTGGGAATGCAGAAGATAAAATATTATGTGGATGATTTGGAGCAGCGGGAAGAGCTGGTAAAGCAATTGCAAAGTGAACTGAAACCGTATCAAAAAATGTTTCGGGTCAAAGTGACGATTCCGGCAGAGCAACAAGTGAAAGCCTATCGGAACAAAATGAAAGACAAGACGAGAAGCAAGGCATTGTTTGCAATGATTGCTGTCATCTTGTCTGTGTTGATCATTTATTATACGATCCGCTCCAATGCATCATCACGAATGGAGGAGTTGACGGTGTATCGCCTGCTTGGAATTTCCAAGGCAAGTATTATCCGTTCTTTTATACTTGAAATGCTGCTGATCAATTGCTATACGACACTTCCCGGGGTTGTGGTCACGACAGGTGTTATGAAGTTCGCCGCATCCGTGCCATCCCTTGGAATGAATCTAAGCTTTCCATGGTGGGGCGCGATAACGTTGATAGCGGCAATCATGCTGGTAAATGCAATTGTAAGCGTTATTCCGGTGCACAACATACTGGCAAAGCCGCCTGCGGAGTTAGCTGTTAAGTAACGGTTTCGCCGTGCGTTCCGGGATCAGTTGCCGGTAACGGTCGGTGAGTTTGTTGGAGCTGCCGCTGGAGTTTCTGTTGGAGCAGTTGTCGAGCTGTCCGTTGGAGCATCTGTTGGAGTTCCTGTTGGTACTGCTGTCGGTACAGTGGTTGGAGCTGCCGTTGGCGTCGCAGTTGGTCCTACAGCATTTGAAGGTACAGTTTTCAGCAATTTTGTAAACCGCTTCATTTCTGAGCGTGCCGATTTGCGGATCAAATCGGAATAAGAGAACAACATAAAACCGCCACAACTGTTTTGTGAGCGTAAGTATAGGAGCTGGCGTTTGAGATTAGTGCGGCTTGTGCCCCACTCTGCGTCCGCTCCTAATTTTGCCTCTCGTTTAGAGATGCCGGCACGGTAGCCGCCCAGACCGACATATACTTTTACGGATTTTGCGCGTGGTATCGCGAGCCATTTGTTTGTGGTTTCGCGGAAAGGACAAGTCTTTTGACTGAATGTCCAGTAAATCTGTGGGCAGATATAATCAATATATTTGGAAGAACGCATCCATTTTTTGACATCTGCGTAATAATTATTTTTTGCATATAAATTACGGATATTGCCTGCCGGGCTGATACCAAATACGCAATTATTATCCAATCTATGTACGATGGTTCGAACACGTTTTAACATGTTGGATACGTTGTTTCTGCGCCAAGTTACGATCGAAACTTTTTTCTTGTGTTTCTTTTTGCAGCGCTTTGCGTATGCTTTGTATTCTTTGTAGTCAAATACCTTTTTGTATTTCGCACCCAGATTCGGATAAAAATAATCGTCAAAATGAATGCCGTCTACAGCATAATCGCGCACGATCTCACGGACACCATTGCAAACAAGATTTTGAACATCTTTGGAAGCCGGGTTAAAGTACAGTTTCCCATCCCATTTTAATACATTGCGGCGTTTGGAAGCTTTCTTGGAAACAGCCCATTTTCGGGCAATGGATTTTTTCGGGAGTTTATATACGTTGGTCGTATTGCTGGCAATGCGATAAGGGTTGATCCATGCATGGAAAGCTAAGCCCCGCTTATGTGCCGCGCTGACCGCATAGGAGAGCGGATCGAATCCCGGATGTTTCCCAGCTTTTCCGGATACATAGCGAGACCATGGAAAATAGCTGGACGGATACAAGGCATCGGCAAATGGACGAACATGAACGATCACAGCGTTAAATCCATTTTTTTTGCAGTTATCAAACGTCTTGTTGATGAAATTCTCAAACTGCTTTTTGGTGTAGCGCTTTTCTCCAATATCCTGAAAAGAGATCCATACACCGCGAAATTCACCGGAAGCCGGGGTAAATGTCGTTTTCACAGGCTTTTTTGATCTGGTTGTTTTACCCTGTGCGACTTTGGCAGATCGATTCGTTCGGTCTGTCGGAATGATCTGCGAAACTGCCAGCGCACAGACCAAGATCAGCGCAATGGTCGTAGTGATTGAAGTAACAAACTTTATACCATGAGATGCTTTCGTGGTATGTCTTTTTTGATGAAATGGATTGTGGTAATGCATAATTTCCTCTACACTTTCTTATTTGTTTTGCACAGAAAAGCCGGTGTTTCAGCTTATTTGTACAATGAGATTACAGTGTCAAAAGGTTTGAATCTGGTGTTTGACATCGTAATTACAATGAGTATCTCCTGCGATATTATACTATACTCAAACTTCCCATACCTCAAATCCTCTACAACCACATATTGCTTATTATGTCAATAACTATATGATATTTTGCAGCCGCCAA
>OGQO01001760.1_pt1 | contig 18649 bp, 8 predicted proteins | sample 1553241 | NCBI WGS metagenome assembly OGQO01 (sample SAMEA2579933, study PRJEB22360) | human gut metagenome | biome: human gut; feature: human-associated habitat; material: faeces | place: Denmark | collected 2008/2010
GCATTATAATAATATCGCGAATATCTTCTCTTAACTTTCCATACGCTACATTTCTTCTATACTTTGGTGCAAAAACTATATGATACTTACAATTCCATGTAGTATGTGATAAACTGTTATTGTTGTTCATACGGACAACCTCCTTTGTTTTTAATGTGATTGGCAGACCATCATTATTATAACAAAGGAGCTTATCATTGCACATCACTTAAACTCTTTCCACCACCCGCATAGCAGGTGGTTTATTTATTTGCTACATTCCATTTCTTCTCCAAGAGAAACTACATTTCGCAAATGAGGCCTCTATGCCTATACAATTAAAAAAGCTTTCGTCCTAAAAAGGACGAAAGCCAATGTTCCGTGTTACCACCTTTATTTACAGCCTGCTTACGCAAAACTGCCTCTGTGGGTATCTGTCAATACCTCTGTGCTGTAACGTGCACAATCCCGTCACCACCTACTAACATCTGCCATCTGCAAATCTATTCAATGGGAAGCTCAAAGATGTATTCACAGTATACTCATCATGCACCTCTCATCTGCCGGTTACTTTCTGTATGCCTCTGTGTACTGCTACTTCTTCTTATCACAGCCTGTGTTCTTTATATTATTATGATCATAATGACCACAAGAATAAGGTCATTATATGCATAAAAAAATGATTTGTCAACTCATAAAATTTATCATTTTATACGGTTTTTCATACGGTTTTGGATTTCAATATCCAGCTGTTTCTCATACGCTTTAACATTGATCGTACTGTTATACATATCCACATAATGATCCCATGCTGCATCAAATTCGTCCGGCGATGTCATGATAAGTTTCGGCAGCCATTCTTTTTTGAAAAGTTTCATATCTTCTTTGGCTTTTCCATATTCCGTATCCATTCCCCAGTCTTCTGCACTAGGATAGATCGGATACCATGGATCACCTTCTCTTTCTTCTCCTAAAAAGTCTGACCATATCTGATAACCATAAGCATCTAAGACCTTCTTATCATATGCTGATAAGGACGCATAATATTCACCCGGCTGCTCTCCCGGAAGTACGGTATTGATTCCATCCGGAAGCATTCCCTCGTACGTTGGAAAATATTCATATGTACAACTGTTCTGCTTGAGATAATCATCATTGTCCCAGTTATCCCGCTGCTCTTTGGTGCGGTAAAATACACCATTTTCACCCACTTCGTAATCTCTGCCTTCTTCTCCCCAGTAGCGGAGTTTCATCACTTCGTCCGAAAGCAGATCGTTTAAGAACTGTAAGGCACCCTCTACGTCCTGACAGGAAGTAGAGATTCCGATTCCCTCCCCTGTCTGCAAGTTGTATTCTATACAGTTATAATCAGGCTTGATATCTTCTGATGCGGTAATTGGGAATGGCACATAAGTATATTCCTCTTTTCCATTTGTATACAGGCTGTTTTGTGCACCCTGGATCTCCCAATATTGATCAACCATGCCAAGTACATTTCCCTGCTTGATTTTTTCTATATACTGATCATAAGAGAGCATAAAGGTTTCCGGATCGATCACACCTTGTTCGTATATGCTGCTTAGTTTCTTATAGTACTGCTTTGCTTCCGGTATCGTATCATAGACTTTTGCTGTCTGCGTTTTTCGATCAATGATCGCACAGCCGTCATTTGGGTATCCGGCTAAAAACATCGGTGGATTTTCCAGACAGAAATACCGCCAGTCATCACATAAGATCTCAAATCCGATCGTATCTTCTCCGTCCGTCTTAGGATGTTCTTTCTGATAATCACAGATAAGATCAAAATAATCATCAATTGTCTGCAATTTAGGATAACCTGCCCATTCCAGCACTCGTTTCTGTATCCAGAATGCCTCTCCTGATTTCATTACTTTCGTATCATGCCCACGGATTACACCATAAGATGGCATAAAATAGATATGTCCGTCATCTTTACGATAAGACTCCCACTGTTCATCTGTCATATAATTTTTAAGATTCGGATAGTCATCTAAATAATCTTCAAGCGGAATAAATGCCCCTGCATCCAACAACTCCTTTGTAGCATCACTTCCCTGAATAAAATCAGGATATTCCCCCGATACGATCATACTTTTTACAAGATCAGATGGATTCTGCCCATCTAACCATGTTACTTCTGCTCTTGCTCCTGTAAGTTCGGCAATCTTATCTTCCATATAATTATCCGCTTCCAATTCACTTCCCGGAAAAGCCAGCGTTGCCGTAAAAACTTTGACTTCCTTCTGCCGCGAACTGACCATATACCAGATACATCCCGTCGTGATAATGACTATGATCGCCAATGCAATACTTATTTTCCTTCTCCTGTTCATATGCTAATTCCCCCTGCCGGACTTTTTAAACTTCATACGATACTGATTCGGTGTGATCCCATATACTTGTACAAATTTATTGATAAAATAATCTGCTTTGCCAAATCCGGTTTCTTCTGCAATACGATAGATCCTCGTATCTGTATCTTCTAATAATTCTTTTGCCTTCTCTAAACGAAGCTGATTCAGATAATCCCGGAATGCGATCTGATACCGCTTTTTATATAGCTGTCCTAAGTATACATTGTTGATATAAAACATTTCTCCTAAAGAACGCAGGCTGATCTTTTCCATATAATGTTCTTTGACATAAGCATCGATTTTATCTAAGATATTCCGGTTTTCCTGACTGCGTACCTGTGCAAAATAACCTGCATAATCTGCAAAAAAATCGGTAATTTCTTCCGGTCTGCCCATCATTACAAGATGATGGAAAGATTCATTGCCGATATATTCAAGAATCTCCTGCTGGTTCGTTTCATCATCAAATTCTTTTACCATTTCCATCAGACGGTATAAAATATGATAGATACTTGCACTGATCATTTCAAGATTCATCTCACTGTTTCTGATCCCGGCAAATACCTTCTGGGCTGCTGCCTCGATCTTTTCCCTGTCGTTTTCTCTTACAGCCGATAAAAGTGTATCAATATCACTTTCCGATATTTCAAATGATGTCTTTCTTCCTGCTGCATCTTCATAAAATACCTTATTCTTATCTTCACTCAACCCATAAAGACAACGGCTTACCCGCACTGACCGGAAAGACTTTCTGATATCCTCAAGCGAATTTTCCTGACTGCCTGCATATACCTGAAACGTCTGTGAAAAATGATGGCTCATCCGCCTTTGGAGTGCATCTAAAAATTCTGCCTCTGTCTGGTTATTTTTCTGATACATTTCCGGTATTAAAAGCAGTGCAGCTCCGCTTATTTCTTCTTCTGTTTCCATGATCGGTACTCCATGTCCGCAAAATTCTGTAAGGATCGCCTGTAAATAGGACACCATTTCCTGTTCCTCTGGTTTTAGCTGAGAATCTGCATCCATACATTCGATGCTGACATACTTCCACTGATTCGATGGAACCACATGGCTATATACGGTTTCTAAGTCATCTTCGGTATATTTTCCATGCACTACAGCTGAAACAGCAAAGAAATAATGCTCCTGTTCCTTTACCTGCATGATCTGATGTTCTTTGTTTAATTTATGGAGGATATCGGATAATTCTTCTTTCTGGATCGGTTTTAACATATAATTTTTTACCTGCATACAGATTGCCATTCTGGCATATTCAAAATCCGCATATCCGGTTAAAATTACAAACTGTATATTACGGTGCAGTTTTTCCTGTACATACTCGATCAGTTCAAGCCCTGTCATCTTCGGCATACGGATATCCACAAACACGACATCTACCTGACTTTCCTCTAAAATAGCAATGGCATCTACTCCATTTCCCGCTTCACCGATGATCTCATATCCATATTCTTCCCAGTCTACTAACTGCCTTAGCCCTTCTCTGATATACTGTTCATCGTCCACAAGTAAAACTTTTATCACATACATTCCCCCCATTTCTATCTGGTTTTATGACTGTTCTCTGTGATTTGGCATACGGATACAGATCTCCGTTCCCTCATCGATTTCACTGCTGATCTCAATCTGTACTTTATCCTGATAATATTGCCTTAATCTTAAAACGGTATTTGCGATCCCGATACTCTTTTTTGCCGTCTGGATATAACTGATATCTGTCTGTGATACGGTTTCCTGAAGCTTTTCTAATTGTTCTTCCTCCATACCGCTGCCGCTGTCAAGTATCTCAAAATACAGATCTTCTCCATCTTCTGAGGCAACCACTGTGATCTGCCCGCCATTGATACTCTGCTCAATTCCATGCACACAGGCATTTTCCACAAATATGATCAATACAAAACGTGGGATATAATACCTTCTGGCGGAATCCTGTATGCAAAGAGAGAATTCAAGCCTGTCACCAAACCGGTACTTTTGAATTTCTAAATACCTCCGGACATTTTCACATTCTTCATCAACCGTTACAAAATCCTGACTCCACTGGATATTTTTCCTCATCAAAACAGCAAAATTTTCAAGGATCTTTGCCGTTTCCATCTCTTTTTTCAATACACTGTGCATTCTTATACTCTCTAGGGCATTAAAGATAAAATGCGGATTTAACTGGCTCTGTAAGGCATTTAATTCTGCCTGTTTTTTGGAAAGTTCAAGATTCTGCTGTTTCTCTTTATTTTTATATACCACTTCGATTAATTCCCGGATACGCATGATCATCAGATTATAACTGTAGATCATGCTGCCGACTTCATCGCTGCCTTCTTCACAGTGAATGACTTCATAAGTCCCTTCCTTGACCTGATCCATACAATGCTGTGTCAATGCAATCCTGTCATGTAAGGAATGATAAAATAAATACAAGACCACACATGGAAGAAGCAGATTCATAATATATAAGAGTAATAATCCGTATCTCTGACTATTCAGGACTTCCGACAAACCATGATGATCCTCTGTCAGTACAAAGAAAAACTTTTTTCCATAAAATTCTAACTCTGTTTCTTTTTTGCATTCTTTGAGAAAAGAATCTGACCAATTCTTCATCTGCTTTTTCTGCGTATTTTTCTCTGTTGTAGAAAAAAGTATGGTATCATCCGTACAGATATAACAGTCTGCACTACCGCTTTCCATCTGGATCTTTTTTAACAGCTTATCATAATTAAAATCCATCATTACAAAATCATTGGTATTTCCTTCAATCTTACGAATCCAGACAAGATGTCTGCCCTTTCCGATATATCCACCGGATTTTTTACCATCTTCATAAAAACTGTATAACATGACCTGCTGGCTGCTGTTTTTAAATGCCTGATACCAGTCGGCATCTCCTACCGTATCACTCTTCACAAAATATGAACCATTTGTGATCGTCCGGTTATCTGTGCAGACTGTGATCCCATAGGCAGACTGCCCTGTATAATAATACTGGATGACATCTGCTCTCTGCAAGCGTGTATATGCACTATAATAATCTGATTCTGACTGATAATATGTTCCTAAGAAATTTTTGAGTCTTGCATCCCTGTGCAGATAATCTGCAATGGAAGTCTGCTCAGCTACTGCGTTCTGAAATTCATACACGATCGCATTTATACTGTTCTCTAATGTTTTCTGCTGCTCACTGTCACTTCGTTTTTTCATATTCCAGAAAATAAAGCTGTTTGTCGTGATCAACGGAACAAATACACATACGATGATCAGAATTGCAATCTTTTGCTTTAGCCCTATGTTGTCCATACTCATTCTGATTTTCTCCATGTCCGTTTCCTATTCCTTCCACTTTCCATGCACAATAAAATCATTTCTCTCATTATACCATAGATACAAGGATAAGTGTCTGAAAATATAATAAACCGGATATAAGAAAAACCGCGCAAGGGGTGAGCGCGGCTTTTCATTTTCAATTTGTCATTTATTTGACTTTGTAACTGGATGTCTTTGCTTTTTTCAGCATATTCTTGTAAGCCTTTGCTTTTCCCTTTGGAACTTTAAAGGTTGCTGATTTTTTAATTTTCTTAAACGCATTCTTTCCAATTTTCTTCAGATTTTTACCTTTTATTGTTACTTTTGAAAGTTTCTTATCACCATAGAAGGCATTTGCACCTATCTTAGTAACATTCTTTCCGATTGTAACTTTTGTCAGCTTCTTCTGCTTCTTAAATGCATTCTTTGAAATTTCTGTTACTTTAAACTTCATCTTCTGGTAAGTCACAGTTGCCGGGATCGTAATGCTCTTTAACTGCTTCTTAGAGCCGATAACGGTTACTGTTTTTACTTTTTTGCTGCAGGCTGTGACTTTATAGGTCAGTTTCTTTCCAATCGTAAAGGTCTTTCCTACATAACTCTGCATGGAATCCTTTAAAGGTGTCTTGGTATTACCATCTGTACTGCCATTTGTCGGTTTCTTGGTATTACCATCTGGTTTTTTGGTATCATCATCCTTTTTACCACCGTCTGAGATTGTTGCTTTTGCTGTATTGTATGCCTTGCTTAAGCTGTCAAATACGTTATCGATCTTACCCTGGTCTGCATCTGCTTTTTCTAATAATGCTTTTGCTTCTGCAATTGCTTTTTCTAAATCTGTCTTTGCACTTCCTGTCAGACTGGAAAGTAATCTTTCTGCTTCTGCGATCTTACTGCTTAATGCTTCTGTATTGACCTGATATTCACCAAAGCTGTAATAATCAACATTCATCAGATTTTCTGCCTTACCTTTAAATACAAGGAATACATTGTGTGTATCTGTAATACGGTCAAGTTTACAACTGAATTCTTTAAATGTATCTTCACTTCCGGTTGCTTCTACATTTACCGTACCAACTAATGCTCCTTCCGGGCTGTCCATACGGATCTCGATCTGTCCACCGGATTTTGAAGCTGCCTTTACTGTAAATTCTGCTGCACCTCTGTTACCAAATGCTGCCTGGGCAACAGATGTCCAGTCACCATCCTGAAGATCTGTGATCTGTCTGTTAAAGTCTTTGAATAATTTGCCTTCTTCTGCACAGTCTGCAATCTTAATACCTGCATTCCATGCAACTGTTTCAGCATCAATTCTCTCATAAGGATTGATCGTCTTTAACTGGCTGATGCCTTCATAGGTTCCTGAAATCGGGCGGATCGTTCCATCAGAATTCAATTCAATCGGATCAATATGTGTGGAACGATATCCTTTTGTCAATGTACCGGATGCAAGTCCCTGTGCTTCTTCCTGTGCTTTTGATAAAGTCTGTGCATGGTATATGAAGTATGATTTTCCTTCATATACAAAGGTTGCATGATGGTTATTTCCACCTACACCAAACCAGATCTGTGGATTTTCAAATACTTCACCTGCATAAGTAAATGGTCCCATCGGATCGTCACTTACCATATAGCAGATAGTTCCATATCCCGGATATCCATCTTTATGCGGGCTGATAAAGTTTGAACAATAACTGTAATAATATTTATCACCATATTTGAAAATACCGGAATCCTCGAACATACATGGAGCATCAATTTCTTTTGCCTCACCATCAATGCTGATCATATCTTCGCCAAGTTTTGCAACTCGCGCTGTTTTTGGATTATTCTGCTGACCTTCTGGTACACCACCGCCAAAGTAGATATATGCACTTCCATCATCATCTACAAGTACTGCCGGATCGAAGCACCATACAACACCTTCACAACCCGGTGTTTTTCCTGTCAGTAATGGCTTTCCAATCGGATCTTTCCATGGTCCAAGCGGAGTATCTGCTTCTAATACACCGATACCGGACGCATCATTTGCAAAGTATAAGAAGAACTTATCTTTTCCATCGATCTGTTTATAGGCGATTGCCGGTGCCCATGAGTGACTTGCCCATTTTGCTGCTCCGTCTTCTCCTGCTACCTTAATCTCTCCGTGATCTGTCCAGTTGACCATATCATCAGAAGATATGATACGCAATGTTTTAATATAATTAAAGGAGTTATCTTTTAAATTCCCTTTTGCATCATATTCATAATCATCAGATGTCATGTATACATAAACTCTGCCATCATATACGATTGCATATGGATCAGCACCAAAATCAGTTGTTACAAGTGGATTGCTGTATCCTAATTTCTTAGCAAGTGCTTTTGTATTTAAATATTTTTCTTTGATATCTAAGCTGCAGGCTGTAACATCATATTCTACAGTACCTTTATCTGCAGTAATATAATCAGCGCTGACATTTACCGTTGTATCTTTATCTGCATAACCTGTCATTTTTAATGTTACGGTTGCAAATAATTTATCTGCTGCTTCAAAAGTAAGGTCTTTTCCTGCTGCCTGTAATACAAGATGACCATTTTTAAAGTTCCATGATGTTTCACCAGTGATCGCATCACTGTTAAATGTAACATCTTTTACATCCATGCCTGATGGAATGGATAAGGATGCTTTTAAGTCTGTATGACCTTCTCCGGTCAGTTCATCCATTGTTACTTTTACTGTAGCCTCACTGTTGATCACACCACTTATTTCTTCTGTTCCGCTTAAAGATGCTGCATGGTCTTTTGCTTCCGGTGCATCTGTTCCTGTTAATTTATCTGTTACACGGAAGTAATCAAAATCTGCATAACCGCCTGTAGATTTTGTTGCATAGTTAAAGATTGCAAATTTACTTCCCATAAAGTGTGTCAGTTCATAACTTAACTGCATCGGAGCACCTAACTGTGTCCATGTGCTGCCATCAAAGCTGTAATAGAATGTGACTTTATCTCCACCTGCAAAGTTAAAATCTTCTTTCAGGTAAACGATATCTGATGTACAGTCCACACTTGCTGCAACTGTTGGCTTATCCGCTTTTTCTGCCTGGTTATTATGTGCATCTACCATGACAAGTTTTGCAGCGGTACCCTCTTTTGTCACTGCAATATAACCATAGTTATAAGAGAATGCTGCAAGTCCTGCATAATCTCCATTTTTCATTCCGGAGATATCCATTTTGATCTTACCGGAACAGGTCGGTCCAAATGTTCTCTGTGTCAATGTATTTCTTGCATTTAATATACTTGTTGCTCTACTTCCTGTTGTCAGACGAAGCCAGCCTGCCCTGTCTGTTAACGACCAGTTATTGTTATTTGGATTGTGGTTCCACTGCCATACCAGATCAAGATTTGAACCATTATAATCGTGTTCTCCTGATTCAGCCGATTCTTTATCTACAACCTTCTCTTTTACAGTGACATTATCCACATAAAAATCCATCAGATCTTTCGTCTTATCCGGTGACGGTACCCAGCCTGTTTCAAAGAAAATATAGTTCTGGTTGGTGATCGCATCATCCGGCATTTTATATTCTCCTGTGATCTGTGTCCATTCACCTTTCTTTGCTGTTGCACTCTTGATTACTTTACGGTATCTATAATCTGGTCCATTCTGGATCGTCATATTAAAAGATTTGCTGTCAACAGCATCTGCTGCGTCATATTTTACCCATGCAGATACAACGTAGGTACTTCCCGCACTCAGTTTATTGCTGACATCCTGTGATGGTCCCTGTGCACATGCAGTTCTATTAGTAGCTGCAATATATTTACTTCCATCCTGTGCATTATCTTTATCATCTACGATTTCAATCGTACCACCTTCAAATCCGGTCCAGTTTGTACTTCCTTTTTCAAATGAACCATTCTTAACGATATTATCATCTTCTGTTGTCATGGAGAAATCATCGAGATAATATCCCATCCAGTCATTTTCTGCTATTGGATTTCCTGTCCATGGTGTTTCAATAAAGATAAAATTCTGTGTTGGATCAAATGGGAACTGTTCACTCTTATCATGTACGGTATAAGTACCTTTAAATGTAGCCCATTCACCCTTTGTAGCATTGATTGTTACCAGATTTTCTCTCCAGTTATAATTATCACCATTCTGGATCGTCACATAAAATTTCTTATTATCCGGTCCTGTCGTATATTTTAATTTACCGGATATAGTATATGTTTTACCAAACTCTAATTTTCGACTGATATCCTGACATGCACCCATTCCGGTTGTTAATCTGTCAGCAACAGAAAGACAATAGTTACCGGATGCTCCTTCTTCTGAAACTGCTGTTAATGTAGCACTTTTTTCATCCTTTGCATCTGGTTCCTGTGGTGTGGATATCCATCCGGTAGTATCTCCGATTTCTACATCTCCATTGGTGATCAGTTCGATGAGATTATCATTTTCTTCTTCATCCGGAAGATCCGATTTGTTATAAGTAACAGAAACATCATCTACATAGAAATCCATCAGATCATTATCTGCAGTCGCTGAAGGTACCCATCCTGTTTCAAAAAACATGGTATTTTCCACAGAACTGAATGGATTATGTTCAGTAGATTCACCCGGTACATAATCACATTCGATTTCTGTCCATTTACCCTTCGCAACATCAACACCGCCTGCAACCTGTCTGTAATTCCATGCTGTACCATTCTGGAATGTGATGTTGAATTTTCTTGTAGCAGGTCCATTCTCATTATCATATTTGATCTTTGCCTTGATATGATATTTGACACCTTCTACGATCTTTCCTGACAGATCATAGGCAAGACCGCTTCCTGTACCTGTTCTGCCTGTGATCTTTCCGTAGTTATTTCCACTTTCATCGGTTTCTGCACTGATCGTGCCACCTTCAAACGCTCTCCAGCCTTTTGTTCCGTCATCAAAACTGCCGTTTGCTACTAATTCTACAGTCTGATCTTCCGGTGTTTCAGCCGGTTCTGTCTTTGCGTCATCTGCTCCCGTAGCATCTATATCTGCTGACATCATAGCCATATGAGATTCTGCGCCCTCTTTCGCAGCATCGAATACTCTATGTTCTGCATCATTGTAAAATTCATCCGATTTTACCAGTGATTTGCTCTCACTTCCTTCTACCGGAAGTTCCATTTCAGCTTCTACTGTCTTGCCATCGCCGTCTTTACCAAGCATTGGCCAGCCGTCGATCCATGTACAATCAGTAAGAACCGGTGTACGTCCGATCGCACCATGATCCTGGAACATAAATCCGTACCATCTGCCATCTGCTGTATCGATCACACCACCTTGTGCGACACCTGCATTCGTTCCATTATTCGAAAAGTTTGCATTTAAAATCTCTTTCGTTTCCCATGTGCCGTCGATAAAGGATTTGCTTCTGTGACACACTTCAATTCTCGGCTTCCCACTCGGCCAGCAGATATTGAACACATAATAGTAACCATCTTTTTTCATCACATGTGTTCCTTCAAAAGATAAACCACCATCAAATTTACCTGCATCTGCTCCACTATGAGCTGAGAATAAAGTTCCGCGCTTTCCGCCCTCTTTTTCTCCGGAAAGATCTTCACTTAATTCTACATATTTGATCTCACCACTTCCATATACGATATAAGGTGTATCACCATCGAAGAACAATGCCATATCATGGTAGCCTTTTGCTAATTCCGTCTTTGTCCATGAACCATTCTCAATATCATCTGTGGTATAGATGTAAGCATGTCCTGTTGTATTCGAATTAAACGCAACATAATACTTGTTATTATGGTACTGTAAGCTTGCTGCCCACTGTCCATTACCATACATGCTTTCACCATTTCTTAAGTTCATGGCATCTGTATCACCGAGAATGTCATATACGTAATTGACGATCTCCCAGTTGACAAGATCTTTTGACTTCATGATTGGACATCCCGGTGAGAGATGCATTGTCGTACTTACCATGTAATAGGTGTCATTCACACGAATGATATCCATATCCGGTACATCCGCATAAATAACAGGATTGGAAAATTTTCCGCTTTCTACGGCAGTTGCTGATGTCTGCGCCATGCTGCTTACCGGCAGCATTGTAATAGTCATTGCGGCTGCCATCATGGCTGCACATGCCTTTTTCCATCCTAGATTTTTGTTTCTTTTCACATTAAAACCCCCGTTTCTTAATATTTAGATATGATAAATCAATATATGTCATTATCACATAATCTGTTTTGTCTAGCATCCATAAAAACTATATAATTTACCAAAAATTGTTAAAAATATATTTTGTTTTTGGTAGATTTTTTGCTATATTTGCAATACAACTGTATTTATGCTAAATTAGAACTAAGAATTTATTCTAAGGAGCATCAGCCTATGAATTCCAACTTTGAATACTATAAAGTATTTTATTATGTTTCTAAATATGAAAATCTGACAAAAGCTGCAAGTGCCCTAAAAACCAGCCAGCCAGCCGTTACAAGAACCATTCAGAATCTTGAAAATGAACTGGGATGCCGTCTGTTTACCAGAAGCAAGACCGGTATGAAATTAACACCGGAAGGTAAGATTTTTTATGAATATATTGCTGCCGGTTGTGCACAGTTTTTCCGCGGGGAAAATAACTTAAGCAATATGATCACTTTAGAAAACGGTACGATCTATATCAGTGCTACTGAAACTGCTCTGCACTGTTACTTATTTCAGGCAATGGAAGAATTTAATATCCGTTATCCGAATGTTCACTTTAAGATCTTAAATAACAGTACCAAAAATTCCATTATGGCACTCAAAGAAGGAAAAGTTGACCTTGCTGTCGTTTCTGCCTCCTGTAATATTTCCTCTCCGTTAAAAATGCGGCGGGTTCTCGGTTATCAGGATATTCTGATCGGAGGTACAAAATATCAGGAACTAAAAGGGAAACGGATCTCCTTAGAGAAACTGTCCGAATACCCATGGATCAGTCTGACTTCTGAATCCATTACAAGGAACTTCTTAAATGAATATTTTGAAGAACATGGTCTGCAATTCTCTCCGCATGTAGAACTTGCAACGACCGACATGATACTGCCTGTTGTCAGACATAATCTGGGAATCGGCTTTATTCCTGCTGAACTTGTGAAAGCAGATCTTCTAGCCGGAACTGTCTTTGAAATTAAAGTAGAAGAAACAATGCCTGAACGTGATATCATTCTGATCTATGATACAGAATATCCACAGAGCATTGCATCAAAAGAATTTCAGAAATTTTTAGCTGAAAGATAATGATGTCTATAAATTTACTTATCAAAAAACCGCCTAAACCGTAAGGTCTAGGCGGTTTTTTATCAGAAGTATTATAAGCCTCCTGATATCTTTATAAGAATCAATTCTTATTTATCTTCCGGTGTATGCCACTCCCAGTCACGAACTTCTTCAAGATCCTGTCCGTACTCTGCAATGTACTGCTTATGGGCAACAAGTTTGTCGTTCATCTGCTGGATTAAGAATGAACCCTTATTGCCAAGCTGTGGCAGATGCATAACAGCGTCTTTTACAAGATTGAAACGGTCAATCTGGTTCTGGACACGCATATCGAATGGAGTTGTGATCGTACCTTCTTCAAGATATCCATGTACAGACATATTGTGGTTGTTACGCTCGAATGTTAATTCATGGATCAGTGTTGGATAACCATGGAATGCGAAGATAACTGGTTTATCCTTTGTAAAGATTGCATCATATTCTGCATCACTTAATCCGTGTGGATGTTTGTGATCAGACTGCATCTTGAATAAGTCAACTACGTTTACTACACGAACTTTTAATTCCGGCATAGCATCACGAAGGATTGTAACAGCAGCCATAACTTCAAGTGTAGGTGTATCACCACAGGAAGCCATAACGATGTCTGGTTCTTCGCCACAATCGTTGCTTGCCCACTCCCAGATACCGATACCCTGTGTACAGTGCTTAACAGCCTGTTCCATGGATAACCACTGGCAGCTTGGATGTTTAGAAGCTACGATAGCGTTTACATAGTTCTTACTCTTGATACAATGATCGAAGCAGGATAACAGACAGTTAGCGTCTGGTGGTAAGTACATACGTACTACGTCTGCTTTCTTATTAGCAATATGGTCTAAGAATCCCGGATCCTGATGTGTAAATCCGTTATGATCCTGCTGCCATACATTTGATGTAAGGATGAAGTTTAAGGAAGCGATCGGCTGTCTCCAGGAGAGCTGATTACAAACCTTTAACCATTTAGCGTGCTGTGCAGCCATAGAGTCTACGATACGGATAAATGCTTCGTAACTAGCGAAGAATCCATGACGTCCGGTAAGAAGATATCCTTCTAACCATCCTTCACACATATGCTCACTTAACATACCGTCCATGATACGTCCATCTCTTGCAAGACAGTCGTCTGTATCAAGAAGAGCTGCATTCCAGTCACGGTTTTCTTCTTCGAATACTTTGTACAGACGGTTTGACATACTTTCGTCTGGTCCAAAGATACGGAAGTTCTTGTTTTCTTTGTTTAATTTGAAGATATCACGGATATATCCGCCAAGCTCGATCATATCCTGAGCTTTTGTCTTTCCAGGTTCAACTTCGATTCCATATGTACGGAAATCCGGAAGACGAAGATCTTTTAATAATTTACCACCATTTGCATGTGGGTTAGCACCAAGACGTGCATCTCCCTTTGGTGTAAGTTCTTCTAATTCTGGGATCAGACGACCATTCTCATCGAATAATTCTTCTGCATGGTAGCTTCCTAACCACTCTTTTAACAGATCAAGATGTTCTGGAGATTCCATTGTAAGCGGTACCTGATGTGCACGGAAAGATCCTTCGATCTGCTGTCCGTCTACTACCTTAGGACCTGTCCATCCCTTTGGTGTACGAAGAACGATCATTGGCCATACCGGACGCTCTGGATTGTTATTCTCACGGGCATTTTTCTGGATAGCTTTGATCTCTTCGATAACAGTATCCATTGTTTCTGCCATGAGTTTGTGCATTGTCATTGGATCGTCGCCTTCTACGAAGTAAGGTTTCCATCCACATCCTTTGAAGAAGCTTTCGATTTCTTCGTGGGAAATACGTGAGAAGATTGTCGGGTTGCTGATCTTATATCCATTTAAGTGAAGGATTGGAAGTACGGCACCATCAGTCATTGGATTTAAGAATTTATTGGACTGCCATGATGTAGCAAGAGGACCTGTTTCAGCTTCTCCATCACCTACAACAACAGTTGCGATTAAATCCGGGTTATCAAATACTGCACCAAATGCATGTGCGATAGAATATCCAAGCTCTCCACCTTCATTGATAGATCCCGGTGTTTCCGGTGCACAATGGCTCGGAACTCCACATGGGAAAGAGAACTGTTTGAACATCTTCTTCATACCTTCTTCATCCTGGCTGATGTTCGGGTATACTTCGCTGTAGCTGCCTTCCATATAAGTATTAGCAATCTGGAAGTTTCCGCCATGTCCAGGACCGGAAAGAAGAATCATATCCAGATCGTAACGTTTGATCGCACGGTTACAATGTGTATAAATAAAGTTCTGTCCCGGTACTGTTCCCCAGTGACCTACGATTTTCTTCTTGATATGATCCATAGTTAAAGGCTCTTTTAAAAGTGGATTGTCAAGAAGATAAAGCTGTCCTGCTGATAAGTAGTTAGCAGCACGCCAATATGCATTCATCTTTTCCAACATTTCCTGAGATAACGGCTGTTTCTCAAGACATACTTTGGTGTCTTCCATATCTTTACCTCTTTCTTTCTTAATATCGTTAAAAATTTATCACATTTACGATTTCATTCTAACACAGATAAAAAGGCTGCGTAAAATAATAATATTGCATTGCAATTATAACATTTTGATATGATTAGACATATTTTTCTAAAGTATTACGGACTGCATCCGTTCCCATGCACATTTCTTTAAAATATTCACAGACGACATCTGCCATACCTGCTTCATACAGATTCACACCAAAGATCTTAGCGTTGCTTAACACAGGTCTTAACTGTTCTGTATCCGGCATTTCCCCTAATTTAAAATCTTTCACATAAGGATACAGTGTATTATATAAAGGATCAGGACTTAATTCAAATTTCTTTCCATTATCATCAATTCCCGTCAGATAGCGAAGCCAGCCTGCAAAAACAAGCGGAATACCTGTCAGATCTTTCACATTCAACTCCTTAGAAGCTGCATAAGCCTTTATGGTTTCTCCAAAACGGATCGCTAATTTCTGGGAAGTATCTGTTGCGATACGCTGTGGTGTGTCCGGCATAAACGGATTTGGAATACGCACATTTAGTACAGTATCAATAAAGTCTTTCGGAGCAATGATCTTTGGATCGACAACTACCGGAAGTCCTTCTGTATACCCGATCTTTTCTACTAACTTCCGTAAGGTTTCATCTTTCATTTCTTCTGAGATCAGTTCATATCCTAATAAACATCCAAAAACTGCCAGTGCTGTGTGTAGTGGATTCAAACAGGTACATACTTTCATTTTTTCCACTTTATCAACGGTTTCCCTGTCCGTAAACATCAGACCGCTTTTTTCTAACTGTGGTCTGCCATTAGGAAATGCATCCTCTATTACCAGATATTCACATTCTTCTGCATTGACAAATGGTGCTGCATAGGTATTTTTGGAAGTAATGACAGGATCTAAGTCCTCAATGCCGTCTTTCTTTAAAATGTCCTCCACCGAAGCATCCGGTCTTGGCGTGATCTTATCGATCATTGTCCATGGAAAAGATACTCTATTTTTATCTTCCACATAAGCTAAAAATTTCTGATCTACAAGATCATATTTCGTCCATTCTTCTGCAAATGCATGTATCGCAGCATACAGTTTGTCCCCATTATGCGGGCAGTTATCCATACTTACCATTGCGATCGGTTTTTTACCGGCTAAAAATCGTGCATATAATAAAGAAGTGACCTTTCCGATATAACTCTGTGGTTTTTCTGCTCCAGATTTAAAATCTTCTGCTACAACAGGCTGCAGCTCTCCTTTTCCATTGACTAAACTATATCCCTTTTCTGTGATCGTAAATGTAGCCATCTGTAAAGAATCCTTACAGAAGATCTCTTTTAAACGGCTGTATTCCTCTGCATTTTCCGAATCGAGCGAAAGTGACTCCATCACACTTCCGACAACTGTCTTTTCTACCGTTCCATCTGCTTTTAATGTTACAAGGATCGTATAATCGTCGTGTGGATGGTTCATTTTTTCAATGATCTCATAATCATATCCTTCAGCCACGATCAGACCTTTGTCAAGTTCTCTGCGGTTTAGCATCTGTTGCACGACATTTGCCTGAAATGCACGAAATATATTTCCTGCCCCAAAATGAATCCAGACCGGATCTTCTTTGGTTGCTTTCCTGACATCCTCTCTATCAAACTCCGGCAGATGATAGCCAAGTGCCTCCCATTTTTTTCTATCTGACATTCCATTCTGATCTAATTTCATAAGTTCCTCCTATTTTGCATTCTTTTCGATTGCTTCCCAAAGTCCATTTAAATATGCTGCTCCTAATGCCCTGTCATAAAGCCCATACCCCGGCATTGCGACTTCATCCCAGATCATACGTCCATGATCAGGGCGGATCGGACCATTAAATCCGATATCATAAAGGGCCTTCATGATCTCATACATATCAAATGTTCCATCTGATGACAGATGTGCTGCCTCTTCAAAATCTGTTGGTGAATTAAATTTCAGATTTCTGATATGTGCAAAATGAATCCTTCCTTTTAAGGAACGGATCATATCCGTCAGATCATTTTCTAAATTTGTTCCATAAGAACCTGAACAGTATGTTACACCATTGTGCGGGTTGTCTACCATTTCCATCATACGCAGGATATTCTTCTTATTGATGATAATTCTCGGAAGTCCAAAAACACTCCATGCCGGATCGTCCGGGTGGATCGCCATATTGATATCATATCGATCACAGACAGGCATGATCTTCTCTAAGAAATATTTTAGATTTTCAAATAATTTTTCATCGTCGATCTCTTTATACATATCAAATAATTCTTTGACATTTTCCATACGCTCCGGCTCCCAGCCCGGCATAACCGTTCCGTTCATGTCACCTGCAATCGAATCAAACATTTTTTCCGGATTCAGATCATCTACCGCTTTCTGGTTATATGCAAGCACGGTAGATCCATCTTCTCTTACCCTTGCAAGTTCTGTTCTTGTCCAGTCGAATACCGGCATAAAGTTATAGCAGACTAAATGGATGTCTTCTTTTCCTAGATTTTCCAGTGTCTTTATATAGTTTTCAATGTACATCTCCCGATCCTTCGCACCGGTTTTGATCGCATCATGCACATTCACACTCTCAATTCCTGCAACATGAAGACCTGCGGCTGCAACTTCTTCTTTCATTGCACGTATTCTCTCCCTGCTCCAGACTTCCCCCGGCGCTGTATCGTATAATGTGGTAATGACTCCTTTTACCCCCGGAATCTGACGGATCTGCTTTAATGTTATCGTATCAAATTTTGATCCATACCATCTCAATGTCATTTCCATAATGAAATACCTTCCTTTCATTTTTGCATTTCTCATATATATGATTATGATGAAATTTCAGAAAAAAATACATTGAACGGTTTGTTACATACATTGTAAAAATTGCGGTGTTGTAAAATGTCAGCACAAAAAACAGCGGTATTATATAGATCAATGATTCTATACAATACCGCTGTCCTGATTTTTTTCAAAGTTCATCATGGCTCATGGTACAGAAAGCAGATGCTTCCCACAATTCCATCTTTGATACAAATATGCGATGCGTTTGGAATTACAATTTCTTAGTTTTTTTAGAGAATAATGAAGAATCGGTTTACCTCACAGAACAACAGACGGCATTACTTAAAGCTTCTACAAAATTAAATTCCGAACAATACAATGCACTTCTTAATGTTCTTGAAAAATT
>OGQO01001765.1_pt1 | contig 18612 bp, 18 predicted proteins | sample 1553241 | NCBI WGS metagenome assembly OGQO01 (sample SAMEA2579933, study PRJEB22360) | human gut metagenome | biome: human gut; feature: human-associated habitat; material: faeces | place: Denmark | collected 2008/2010
ACCATTCTTGATGAATTGGGCTATAGTATAGGAACAGAGCAACTCATCAAATAAATCAGTAAATCCATTTCTGTTTAATCGGCATGGGGTTGCCGTCACTCCGAGCTTCTTTGCCTTGGGGTAGGCGTTGATGACTTCTGCATAGGTTTTAGCCAACGTATGGTGTGCTTCGTCGATCACTATCAATGATGGAGATGTTTCTATTTCTTGATAGTGACGGATCAGCCATTGTATAGACAAGACTCTTATCTTACTGTCCTTATTGGCTTCAGAATATGGTTCTATTCCGAATGACACCAAGGTGTCCTCAATCTGTGATACCAACTCTCTACGATGGGTGATAATCCATACACATGGATTCTTCACTCTTCGTTCCTCGTTCTTCACGACACTGACAAGCACATGCGTTTTTCCAGTGCCTGTAGGCATCTGAACCATGACAGATTGACGACTCTTGAACGCCTCTTCAATCCGTTGCACCATGTCGAGTTGATAATCGTAAAGTTGTATTTGATTCATGTTGACAGTAAGTATATGCTATCAATTATTGATTATAGCCATAATATAGATCTTTTTTGTGCATCTTCACAATTTCTATATTTGGATCAAGCTTGTCAATTATTTTTGTCAAATAAGCCTTCTGAGACCTATCAACATTACAACCAATAAAAACTCTTTTTATTCTGACCGACAGCTGTGGTCTTTTCTTGTCTTTATCTATTTCAGGGCTTAAGAAAAATGAGCGATTAACAGACAGCCGGGCATTCCGCACGGCACATCTATTAATCGCTCATCAACCTTATATATTATCGTACGATTGCTTCCTTGATGCAATCTACAATGTAACGAACATCATCATCTGATACATACGGACCGGCTGGCAGACAGAAGCCTACCTTGAAGAGATCTTCCTCTACGCCGTTAGTGTATACTGGAGCGCCCTCGTATACAGGCTGCTTGTGCATCGGCTTCCATACCGAACGGCATTCCACCTTCTTGGCAAGCATGAACACACGCAATGCCTCTACGTTTTCATTTGGCTGACAGTCGGTAGTTGCAGAATCAACAGCATGGATTACACCTGCTGCACCACCTACGGCAGTCTTGATTACTTCCTTATAGGCATTCTCCTGACCCTGAATCTTCACGTCAGCATCAAGTGTAGCAGCACAAAGCCAGAAGTTTGCATCATAGCGTGGGTCGGCAGGTTGCTTGTGGATGTGTACTCCAGGAACGTCCTTCAACAACTCCTCATACAACTTCTGCACATGCTTATGATGAGCGATATGGTCCTCCAATACAGTCATCTGACCACGACCGATACCTGCACATACGTTCGACATACGATAATTGTAACCAATAGCCGTATGCTGATAATAAGGATAAGCATCACGAGCCTGAGTAGCATACCACATGATTTCGTTGGCATCCTCCGCGTTGCGACAAATCAAAGCACCACCACCCGAAGTGGTAATCATCTTGTTACCATTGAACGACAGTACACCATACTTACCAAAAGTACCCAACACTTGCCCATCAAAGCGTGACCCCATACCTTCAGCAGCATCCTCCACAACTGGAATACCATACTTGTCGGCAATTGCCATAATCTCATCAATTCGGTAAGGCATACCATACAGAGCTACAGGCACTATAGCCTTAGGATATTTTCCTGTCTTCTCCTTACGGTCAACGATAGCCTTCTCCAGCAATGCCGGATCCATGTTCCATGTCTCTCCCTCCGAACCTACGAACACAGGCTTGGCACCAAGATATGTAATAGGATGACTCGAAGCACAGAATGTGAAGCTCTGCACCAGCACCTCATCACCAGCCTTCACACCACAGCCAATCAAAGCCAAGTGAACGGCTGCAGTACCAGCGCTTAGACAGACGACACGTCTGTCAAGTGAGGAATTAGGAGTGTTTAGTGAGGAGTTGTCTATCTTATTAACGAAATCCTCAAGGTCTTTTTCAAAGGCATTCACATTCGGCCCCATCGGCACCACCCAGTTGGTGTCGAAAGCCTCCTTCACATATTTCTGTTCCAAACCAGCCTCACTCATGTGGGCAAGGCACAAGTAAATTGTTTTTCTTTCTTCCATGATTTTATTTTTTTATTTTATCGCTTGTCGTTTTGGTGATAGACGCGAGAAGTTTCAGACTTTCCTCGCTGTCTTTATATATAGAATCAAATTCTTCCTTTGTCAAATATCTAGATTTATTGAGCAGTCGCAACCAATATCGAGACTCGTTACACTCCTTCAGAGCGATATACATTTTAGCTCTGAAATCGTCTTTACTTATTCCATATTCAGCTTCAGCTATATTTGCCCCGATACTCGTTCCGCTTCTCAGCAACTGTTTAGACAATACGTATTCACGATTCGTTTCTCTTCCCGTCAAATACTGATATAAATTAATTATCCGAAGCGCAAACTCTTCACTCTTTTCTTGAACTACACTTTTCATTTCCCCAATTCCCCTCCATTGCTTTTTTTACCAACTCACTCCTCGCTAAACCACACTCCTCACTCCTCACTAAAACCACACTCCTCACTAAAAAATATCCAATCACACACCCCAAAGTGTTGTGTATCACATCATCCGTTTCGCAGAGTCCTCTACAAAGAACAAACTGAGAAACTTCTATAATGCCCGACAGAATCACTCCACACAAGAAAACCCTCTTGAGTTTCATTCCCATTCCGCCAAGCAGCAATCCGACAGGAATGAATAGAGCGATATTCAATAACACCTCTAACAGATCAGCAGGATAATCCACTTTGTTCCAGATGTCAGGATATTTTCTGAATGGCATCAATACCATCTGTCTTTCCCCACTGCTGCTCCTGCAAATCACAGTAGAACAAAGCACCAAGAAGTAATAATCAGCAAACAAGGCTCCAAGTACGAACCTCTTTATCCTGTTCCCTTTTATCATCAACATCCCCATCACAATTATGACAGTAAGTGTGATAAAGGAGAGAAGAACATACTCCACAGGAACCCTAGGATTCACCCATTCGTATATCGTATCCATAAAATAAAGTAGCAGTTAGTGTCTTCGCCCCACAGGCGTATTCAATCATACTAGCTTTGACCATTGTCAGTAGCTAATTGCGGCTACTAATAGCTCATACTTCTTCCCCAGCAAATTTCACCTTGAAGCCAAGTACTGTCGCAAATATCATTTCAATATCCTTCCAGAAGGAGTAGTGACGATAATAGTAGCAATTCAAACGCACTTTGTCAGGGTAGATCACCTTGTCATTATATTCAATGGCAATCTCTTGCATCGAGCGAGAGTCTCCCTCTGCCTGCTTCTTTGCCACATATTCAGAAATCATTTCATCCTCTAGACGATATTTCAGCGTAGCCGGACCAGTGATACCCGGACGAAGCTTCAACACATCCCTGTCATCGCCCTGCAACTTGTCAGCATAACCCGGCACATCGGGACGTGGACCGACAAAAGACATGTTGCCAATCAGTACATCCCACAGCTCCGGCAGCTCATCAATCTTGTAATGACGAAGCTTCGCTCCGAAAGGAGTGATACGGCTATCACCAGCTACAGATACCGATGAACCGCTATGATCACCGTCATCGAACGGAACTTATGGCAAGTGAACAACTTACCATCCTTACCCACACGTTTCTGACAGAAGGACGTATGACCTCCCGGCATTTACTTATGGATTAAAAACGCTACTATGGGGAATATCCACCAAATCAAGAGCAATCCCAATAGGGATGCTATAATGTCAAAGAGTCTTTTAAATATCATAAATAAAAAATTATACAATTCGTTCATATTGTTTTATATCCTTTGTTTTCGCCTATTAGACTTTATGAAGTCATTTAGAAATGCCACATTAAAATTAACACAGTCATATAGTCCAGCCAACAACGCTGTATGCCAATCATTTAATTCGAAATTATCTTCAGATTTTTTCAACTTATCCTTTATGAAGAATTTCAAAGATCTATCATCCTTTATGTCATCAACAGAGAAATTTGAAGTAATATATGTTATACACTCCTTATTCAATCGCTTATTGAGCTCTATAGTTTCAACTTGATTCTCCAATTTGTCTTTCAAAGTGGAATCAAGTGCTATACCGTCAATATAGAATTTGAAGTGTATAATACCACCATCTTTTGCACTAACTAAACATTTAAAGAATTGAACATCTTTCGGAAACTCTTGATAATAAGAATGAATAAACTTTTGATAATCATTGTCAGTCTTCTTTTGATTGCATTTCCAACAAATAGGAACAAGATTAAGCCTACATGTTGCCAATTCTTTATATTTACTTTTAGGCATAAAATGGTCTAATGTAACTGGTTCACCAAATCCGCAAAGAGGACAATCTGCTGCTTCAGTAAATAATTCTGCCCTTATATAATCCAACTCAGCACCTTCATTAAGCTTTTTATACTGGTTACACATTACTTTTGATTGAGTAGCATGACTTTTAATGAAATCAAAGTGGTATTCTTCATTTATTTTCCCTTTGTTGATGTCATATTCTTCATATAAAGCTTCAAAGTTTGGTACATCTTTATCTTTTAAACCACAACAATGAGCGGTCACCTCTCGCAAATCGTCCTTCGAGGACTCCAATGAAGGTTTTTCTAACTTCCACATACTAATTCTGATGCGATTGAGAATATTTACCAATAAGGAAAGCTTCCATTTGTGAACTCAAACTACTTCCTAATTTGTTTTCGAAAGCATGAATCATATCATCCAATGACTTCATATCATCCATACACCATGCCTCATAAAGTTTTTCTATAGAATGATAATAACTCGTGTTGTCCGAATTTAAGTTAAAAACTTCAGAAGCGATAGCTCCAAAACTTTCTCCGTATGTTTCAATCTTTGGTTGGGTAAATGTTCTGATGTTTCCATTTCTTCTAACCACTCTTACATTTTTAGAAAATATCTCTTGTAGGATAATAGGAGAATGAGTTGCAATCAGCATAACAGACTTCGATTTTGCAAGAACTATTCTCATTTCATTTATAATGAATGACAGCAATGGAGGTTGCAAATGATTTTCAGGTTCATCAAACAACACAAGATTATTATTATCATAGTTTGCTATCAAGTGAGCCATCGCATGCATTACAAATTTATATCCTGTAGACAATTGGTTAAAAATACGCATGTATTCACGTTTCTGAAATTCATCACACCAAGATAATGGTTCACATATACCTTTAATAGCTCGCCAAAATTCTGGTTGACGTTCTTTTAATGAGAGGATAAAAGAACGCCAAAGACTTTGATCTTCTTCTGTGAGATTCGCCATCACGTATACATATTCTTCACCTAACCTTTCCGGCTCTTTCAATCTTATACTCCCTACCCGTTGATTTGAAGTTATATCAATAAACTGTTCCTCGGTTTTATTCCTATTTGTCTCATAGAGTTCATTCATGTCATAATAAACATCTCTTATGCCACAAAAAACAAAACGCCCAGTATGATTTCTAATTCCATCTATCAACATTTGGCATTCCGATTTTGTGCTTCCGGGTAATATAAAGTTGTCAAAAGCACTATAAGATAACATTATTAGTTTTGATATACCAATAGCATTATCCCCAAGACTACCTATCTTGCCAGCTATGCGTCTTCGTGTATCAGGCGAAGCATACAATACTTTTGCAATTTCATATAAAGCAGTACTTTTGCCTGAACCATTCTTGCCTATCAAAGCTATTATTCCATTAGGGATGGATTCTGAATCAGAAAAATCTTCGACAGCACAAAAATCAAAACTGACACTTTCTCTTGTGAAAGGGAAGTTGAATGTAAAGGTTTCATTACGCAAATCAAAAATAATCTCTTGATTAAGCATTATCTTTCTTCCTTGCTGTAATGCGAAATCATCTATGTAAGAATCTCTCAATAAAGATTTTTTAAAGCATAAATCATCCTTTACCTTTTCATACATAGGTGAATCCATTCCCAATATCATATTGAAAGCATTTACAAAAGTTCTTCTTTCTGCTGGCTTTCTCAGTATCAACTGTAAATTCTCATAGAAATCAACACTTAACGACAAAGACACATAATCATTTGGCAATCTACCAAACGTTAATTTGTCTTTCTTGTATACTTCACGTAGCAAGTATTGTTCATGCTCCTTCTGACCAACTTTCATTATTCTTATATCGCCGAGATAAACAGGTTTATCTCGGTTCGATATTTTTGGTGTGGCATGGATACTGTAATAGGTATTATACCCATAATCATTCCAGTCGTTCTCTTCTACAAGAAAGTCAACATCTCTACTTATTTTGACATCCCTTGCATCTTGGAAACAATTTTTTATTATTTGGAAAAGGTAGCATAACATGAATTATGTATTGAATTAATAATTTGTATGATAATTATTATTTAACTATAATTAATTCAGTCTAATTACAGATTCTCTATCAAGAACTTTATATATTCATCATTAACATTAGAAACATTCATAATATTACACGCCTCTCATTTCATTGATAAAGTCGTCAACACTTTGAAGTTTTCTTCCTTCAATCTTTGCAACCTCCATTTCTCTTATAGCTCTTGTCAAGCTATTCTTAACATAAGCCTTCTGTTTTTCTTCTAACATCAACCAACCAAGTTAACATTTAACAATCTAAAAGCTTAAAGCTTAGCAATCTCTTCCAAGGAAAGTCCTGTTGCTTTCATTATATTGTCAATAGGCATTCCCATTTCAAGAAGATTTTTCGCTATTTCTATAGCTTTTTTACGTTCTCCTTTTTCTTCTGCACTATTCAAAGAATTCTTAATGTCGCGATAAGCCTTCAGGCTGTCCTCGTATTCCCTGAGTTCTGCCCTTGTGAACTTGGCTATTTCGGCTTCTGCAAACAAACGGTTAAATACAGCTGTTTTCAAATATTCTGGCTGGCAATCAAGACGCGAAAGGTTTTGAAGAACAAAGAGCCACTTGTCATAGTTGGTCTTAAGTTCTTCTATCCTTTTGTTGAACTTGGATATTTCCACATATTTAAATGTAAGTTTATCGTTGAACACTCGGTGTGTCTGCTTGTCAAGCAAACCAATGTCATGGTTTATAGTATCATCAGAAAAGGCTGGGTCACTCATATCGTAGTTGAGCAGCGCCACTACATAAACATGCTTGAGCTTATAGTTCCATCCTTCTCCTTTCTGAGCCTGCTCACGAATGGGGAACGTGGCATAATACAACGAGCGATCCTTAAAATATGTTTGATATGCATTCTGCATCTCTACAATAAACTTCTCGCCTTTCTCGTTCTCGCAATACACATCGAATATCGCTTTACGATCGGTATGTACATCGCCCACATGCTCGCTATTAAGAAACGTTACGTCTTTCACAACCTGTTCACCATTAAATAAAGAGTTGAGAAAGTCAATAAGCAAATCCTTATTGGGTTTGGTGCCAAAAATTCGCTTGAAACCAAAATCGGTAAGTAAACTTATATATCGTTCTTCTGTGTGTCGCATAACTTTAAAGTTTAGGGATTAACTTATACAAAGATAAGTATTATTTGCGAGATAAATATGATTTAAGCCATAATAATTCAAAATTGAACAATTCTACATCGGCAAAGCCGACAATTCAAAACTAAACATTCAAAACTCAACATTGCCGAAGGCAACCATTCAACATTGCCTCCGGCATGGTTTCGCTCCACAGGCCAGAGTCTATTCAATCATACCTGCTGAATCGTTTGAGGTTATTAACCTAAATAAGTGGGTAAATCAATTTTTGTTAACCTACCATCGAAAAATGATTTTACTATTTCAATGTCCACTTCATATTGTTTATTCATCAAATACTTCAATGTATTACGAAATCGTTGCAACTCTTCATTATCGAGAATCATAGCAAACAGGTTTCTAAGTTTAGAATCTTCCGCTGCTTGTATACGCTTCGTTTCCTTTTTAAAGGCTTCAAGCGTTGAAGGATAGCCAGCATCCTTTAAATTTATGCCAAGTTGTTTTGCTGCATCCAACAAAAATTTATCCATAGCAGGTTTTACTGTAAACATAAAGCGTTTCCTGTCAGAGTGGATATACATTGTTATATGTACATTCTCACCATCTGCTTCACACCCATTATCATGCTTTTCAAAACCACTATCTAATGTTGCCATCCGCTTATCAGCATCAATTATACCAATAGCAAATTCGTTAGATTTATTTACAGCCTTAGCCACTTCATTACAAGTGCTCTTATGCTTAACATAACCACCTAATATAAATCCTACCAGATTTGTATCTACATTACATTCTGGAAAAACATTCATTTGTTTCATGATTCAGCAATAATAGCATCAAAATTAAAGAAAGCATCAGCACCATTATCATATATATCTTGAATATCCTGCTCCGAAGCTGTTTTAATGTTATATCCGCCTTCTACTGGATATGTAAGAAACAACTTGAAAGTCTCTATTTTCTCTTGCAATAAATGACTTAATACATAAGGACTATGTGTTGCAATAAAAAAGAAATTCTTATGCGTTTTACTATTCAACATATCCACAACCATATTCATCAGTTGAAATTGTGTTGGTGGGAAAAGATTACTTTCTGGTTCCTCCAAAAATATTTCAGCATGATTAGTATTCAATAATCTGTCTGCAGACTTCTTAAACTTTGCTGCGGACTTGTCATTTGGAAAGACATAGTCTTTTCCTTCTATATGCACGATAACAGGGTTGCCATACACATCCTTCTCATCAACATTGTTAAATATACGCTCGTAAAGTACATTCAACAAATTGTTCGAAAGTTGTTTCTCTGAAAAAGTTTTTTCCTTTTCTGTCTTTTCCGCCTTATAGATATGCTTATCAAGATAATGCAGATGAACAAACTGAGGAATTAAAGACTGAACACCACTTGAACTATTCATTAAATCAAGACGAACACCATTAACAACAATAGCATCAGCACCAGATATTTCATCATATTCATACGAGATACCAGTACCAAGAATATCATGTTCTTTCTTTATAAACTTCTTCGCAATATCAAAATCCGCTTTGAAATCAAGTATATTATCATAACTTGTTTCCAGTCGATCCCAATTAGAAACAAGAGAAATCATATTTCTTTCGGCCGGAACATACGAAACTTTAGGACGCTTATAGTTCCATCGTTGGGTATTCCATTCATGCTTAAACATGGGTTTTGAATTATCATATTCAAAACTCATATATGGTGAACTATAAGCAATATAAGTATCAGGCCACACATATCCTTTAGCATGGTAATAAGATATTAGTCCTGCAATAAAATAATCTCCATCAAAAAACTCCTTTGCCGATTGTCTCAATACAATTCGTTTCTCCACCCAACTGCAATAACATGCAACCATCATAGCACAGCTCTTTCCAGAACTCTGCAAACCAATGATAAGGTTTATTTGACTTAAATCTATGTCAACATTCCTAAGGGGCCCAAAATTTTTTATTTTAATATGTTTCATTTGCACCAACGATATATTTTTTATCTTACAAAGTTAGTAAAATTGTTTTATATCAGCAAAAAAGTTATATATTTTAGCACAACTGCCATTTAATCACGAAATTCCTAATTCATAATTGCGCTTCGCGCAAACCGTAGCAGGTAGTGGTTTCGCTCCACAGGCGCAAGCCTATTCAATCATACCTGCTTAATCTTGTCAGTTACAACTTGCGATTCTAACCTATTGGTCAGACCTCCTCTCCAGCAAACTTCACCTTGAAGCCAAGTACTGTCGCAAATATCATTTCAATATCTTTCCAGAAAGAGTAGTGACGATAATAGTAGCAATTCAAACGAACCTTATCAGGGTAGATCACCTTGTCATTATATTCAATGGCAATCTCTTGCATCGAGCGAGTGTCTCCCTCTGCCTGCTTCTTTGCCACATATTCAGAAATCATTTCGTCCTCCAGTCTATACTTAAGAGTAGCCGGACCAGTGATACCCGGACGTAGCTTTAAAACATCCCTATCATCACCTTGCAGCTTATCTGCATAACCCGGCACATCAGGACGAGGGCCCACAAAACTCATGTTGCCAATCAGCACATCCCAAAGTTCCGGCAATTCATCAATCTTGTAATGACGAAGCTTCGCCCCGAAAGGAGTGATACGGCTATCACCAGCTACAGATACCGATGAACCGCTATGCTTCACCGTCATCGAGCGGAACTTATGGCAAGTGAACAACTTACCATCCTTACCCACACGTTTCTGACAAAAGAATGCAGGACCTCCCGGCATCTTCTTATGGATTAAAAACGCTACTATGGGGAATATCCACCAAATCAAGAGCAGTCCCAACAGGGATGCTACAATGTCAAAGAGTCTTTTGAAAAACATTTTATCTAAATATATTGTTTCCGAATTATTTTATTATTTCATTGAGGAATTGACACCTCACACATAGCTTCATTCGTAGCTAAGACAATCCATTTAAAAGTTTTGTATCTTTTTTCAATGTCTATTCCCCAACTGATACCAATATTTTCTATCTCTTTTTCTATATTGTCCCCTGTTATTTCATCAACAGATAAATGTTTATTATTTTGATGAACCCAACAATTCCATGCCTCACTGCCTATTAATAAACGTTTCCTTTCTTCAAAAGGCATTGTTGAAGGAAGCATTTTCTTCAGTCTGAACTTTGCGAGTTCCCATATATACATCACCCTATATGTGGGATTTTGTCTTTGCTTCTTTTGTTCCTCTAAAAGTATCGATACAAATTCAGTATCTTGCAATTCTGGCTGTTGACGCCAATAATTATTTAAAGCATCGGCATCAGACTTTTGCATTTCTTCTATACGTTTATAGTCTTCCGCTTTATATCTTACTACATAAGGGCTATCACTTTGTTTTGGTTTATTGCCATACCATAGTTGTTCTACTATTGGTGGATTCACTGCAAATATTGAAGAGTTTAAACTATAATCTGTTTTACGTAAATCCTTATAAGGTATAACCCACGAGTCATTCCTATAATATACATTTAATAAATATAAAGCAGCCAAAGCATGTAATACAGCTTTTACATTACCATGCTTTAGAGAAGCAAACCTATCATGTTTTACTGCTTGATATGCCTTACCCCAATATGTTCCTCCTCTTTTATGGGCTTCTTTTAATGGTCTTAACACTCTATTTTCATCTTTCGTAAGATTGAAGAATGGCGCAACAACTAAAACCTTTTTATTATGAGTTTCCCACTTTATATCAATTAATTTCAAGCAGTCCTCATCAAAAAACAGTGTTTTATCACCTCGCTCTTTTGTGCCACCATTAGCATGATACAATTCTTTTGAGATTGCCTCTATTTGTACGCAACAACGTACTAATAAGTCTGCCAAATGCGGGGAAAAAGTGTTCAGTTGAGCATCATAGGATTGCGTTGTTTCCGTACCATTATGTCGCACAGTTATCTCATCTGTAATAAAAATGTACCTTGACACTTCTATCATCTCTTTTTCGAGATTTAAATATGTTTGCCAAAAAATATCAGACTTGTTCATTCTATATTGTTTATATGATTAGCATTTCAATTTATTATTCACTATAAATACCCATGCTTCTTTCTCCACCCATAATGCCAAACTTGGAAGAATGGTATCCACATAGCTTCATTGGCATAGGGCAACATTAATGGCAGGTTATGTCTTAATTGCAGCAATCCTTTCTCCATTTTATTACGTCCATGCTTCAAGCCGAGAGCCTTACCGAAGTTTCCTCCAGCCATAATGCTATCCAGCAAACGAGAACCAAGAATTGAATTAGGCATGCACAACATCTGGTCTTCTTCCAACAAGAATACTTCTTGCATGACATACATCACAGCCCCGACAAACTTCCTTAATCCTACAGAGCATAACACATTATAAGCCTCACTCCGTTCTTCACGAGAAGAATGTTTAAGAATAAAGTAATAGTCCATTAGTTGCCTAAGACCTATACCATCTTCAAACACATGTCGGTTAATGTGCACCATAGAGTGTACAAGATTGAAGAATACAGTAGGATAAGCAAAGCCAACCTTCTCATCATAGTGAGCAAATTGTCCTGATGCTTGCAATACAAAAAAGGACTGCAGCTTACTATCCAAGAAAGGATTATACATCCAACTTGGTCGGAAATGTATTTCAACGGGTACTTTTTCAAAGAACTCAGCTCTAGCATGAACTAAATGTATATCATATACCTTTACGCCTTTTGAACGTATAAAGTTTATAATTTCATCTCGTTCACCTTCAATCCAAATGTCAATATCTCCACAATATCTTCGTTTGGGATTTGGATAAAACAATGCTATTCCTTGACCTTTTAGAATACAACTTCTAAAGTCTCCTTCTTTGAAAAATCTTGTTAGATATTGGGCATAAGAACTTGTTCTATCATTAGCTTTTTCTAATTTAAAGACTTGCGTTATCCATGACATCTTTAAATCGGCTAAATTGTTGTCATGACATACGCCTTGAGGCAACATATGTATAAACGTATCAAACAATATACCATCTATGGCTTGTTTTTTTGATTCATTATATAGACTCAAGAAATTCTGAAAAACATTAGCACGAAAACTTTTGACGCCTATAGCTATTTGTATTGCTTGTATTAATTGTTCTGAAGCGTTATTCACTATAACCCTTAATTAAACGATCAAACATTTCATATAATCCATAACGAGGCAACCATCCTAAGCTCCTCAATTTTTCAGTTGAAAGATTGAGCTTGGTTACAGGAGCATATCCCATTTCTGGGTGTTCCTCTACAACAACCTTAAGTTGGGGATTAAAGTGTGTACAAAGGAAATTTGCCATATCTTTAATTGATATATAGGTTTCTTGATTTGCAACATTATATGCTTCACCTTTTTCGCCTCTTAGAAGAATGTATAGTATTGCGGAAACACAATCTGTTGTATAACAATATGGTTTTGCGGACTCACCTTTGGTATGCATAACAATATTAGTCTCTGCTATAATACTACGGGCAAACTGAGCAAACACACGATTGTCATCTACTGATACACCAGCACCAAAAGTCTGAGTCAGGCGCGCTACTTTAGCATTTACATCAAATTGTTTTGCATATGCAGCACAAAGATATTCTGCAGCTCGTTTTCCTAGTGGATAAGAACTACGTGGGTCAGTATTATTTACATACCCTTGCATATCCTCTGTAATCAACTTGTCATTGAAGTTCTGTCCATAAAATTCCAATGATGAAACGTATACGATGTCTGTCTTTTTTTTTCGTGCATATTCTAAAATGGCTCTTGTACTATCAATAGCAAGCATATATGTATCAACAGGATGCTCAATCATATATTTACCTTCTGTAGGACTTGCACAATGAACAATGTACTGAAAGTCATCATTCTCTGTCAGACTTCTGAGATATGAAACAAGTTCACATTCAATAAAACATATCGAATCAATATCTTCACCATATGTTGCTTTGGCCTTTTTTAAGTTGCGTATTGGACAAGTTATTTGTATATTTTTGTTTAACGCCAATAAACAACGAACTAACGTTGATCCTATTAAACCTGTAGCACCAGTTATTAAAAACTTCGCACCTTCCAAGAAATTTGCCAAAGTAAAATTCTTAACAAAATCCTCAATATCTAATTTTTGTATAGTGTTCATCTTAATTTATAGAGTAATGAATTTGTTATTTTCTTGTATGCGTTATGCAATATCCATGAAGTTACAATTGTAGCGGTTATTACCGCAAGAATGTAAATGTATGGTGAGTCAAAACTTGCATGAAATATTTTTTCATATATCCCATGCGTAAGATAAATTTCAAACGACAAAGAACCTAAAAAGTTAAGTATTTTATTTCCAATAGGAAGTGGTATCCTATATAGAATTATTGCAATAATTGGACCAAGTAATATGTATGGTAATTCTGCAAAAAATGGGGTATACATACCTGAAAGTAACTTAATTGATAATAAACCAATAATAATAGGAAATGTGACCCAATAGTTATCCTTTAGGAACATCTTTATTTTTCCTTCATACCTTGAATAAAAGAAGCCCATCGGGAATGCCATGCACGTTAACCACCAATAAAAGGGCCAGTTTAATATATATCTTGTAACCACATAATAAATGAGCATTAACAATATTAGTATCCCCCCCATCCATTTTTTAGTCTCGTTATTGTATTTTAAAACAATATAGTATAATATATAAAAAAGGAAAAGGGCATATACATACCACGAATGTATAAGAGGCGTTTCTTTTCCTGATGCAAGGTCAATTAATATCTTTTCAATGCTGAAATCACCTAAAATGAAGAGCATTCCTTGATACAAGCACGTAGTAACCAAAAGTGGTATCAGTAATTTTATAGATGCCTTGAGAATAAAATTCTGTAGATAGCTACCACTTTTTTTAGAAAATGAAAGCATTAACCCATATCCTGACATGAAAAAAAACACTGCTACAGCAGGAGTTGCCATATGAAACGGCATCAAGATCTTAGTTTGGGCTGATACTACAGTATCCAAATGGCCTAAAACAACTAATGTTGCCAGTATACCTCTGAGAGGAAGTGTGTGTGCTAGGTCAAACAATGCATATTCCTCTTTTCTGTGAAATATGGCAATGCAACATAATAGCAACAGCCAAAATAATGCGATAGTCATTTTTCTTTAATATCCAAAAATCTGTTGGTTTTCATGTACCTCAACCATTGCACGTAGTACAAAATAATCAGTAGGAGTCGTTATCTTAATGTTTTCCATCGGCCCTTGGACCAATCCTAATTTATAACCATAATGACTCATTAATGAACAAGAGTCAATAAAAGACGTGATCCCTTCCTTCTGACTTCTTCTATGGGCTCCAATAATGTCGTCTAAAAAGAAACTTTGTGGAGCTCGAGCCATTAAGCAATCACTTCGTTTCGGGATATTGAGTGTTCCGTCATGATTGTCTACAATGACAGTTTCTATAGCAGGTACAGTTGTAATGCAACTACCGCATTCCTTAACTTTTTCTATGTTATCCGTAATTGTTTCTTCTGTAATTAAAGGGCGTACACCATCGTGAATAAGTACTATTGGATTTTTTTCAGATTTTTCTTTTGTAAATTCTTCAGCAGCACACAGACCATTATATATACTGTCTTGTCCGCTATTCCCTCCAGGGACAATTTTAACAACTTTCGTTATTTCGAATTTACGTATCATCTTTTTCAGATAAGGAATCCAAGACTCTATGCAAACAACCACGATACCATCTATTTGTGGGTGATTGTCAAATAATTCTATAGTATAGATAATTATAGGTTTCCCATTCAAATCCAGAAATTGTTTTGGCTTTGATTTTGTGTTCATTCGTGTTCCACACCCACCTGCAAAAATAACTCCTAAATTCATCCTTCTGGCAATTTAAATTTATAAACAAAGTGTCTTTCTCTTTTTTCTATTGGCGGTACATCCATATAGTTTTTATACATAGATGTTAGGTAAGTCTCAACATCATTAGGGAGATTGACTTCTATACCTTCAAATGTACCCTTTCTTACAGGCAAGTATACACTTGCAGGACGACATTCGCCCAAGTAATGTTTTCTTCCTGTAGGTATCGTAACATATGGCGTTTTTTTGCTTGTCGCATTCAACTGATCAAACCACCATACCCATTTGCGATGTGGAATTATGCCAAAGAACTTTCCTAAGAACATTCTATGTTTATATCTTTTTCGTCCTTCATCTGTTTGGAGCATAAATTCTTTATACAGCTTGCTCGGATATTCTACATAAAGGACACAAGAACATACAGCTTGTAGAAAATCTGAAAATAAGGCTTTTACCTTTCTCTTGAACGTGTTGGCAGGAGCATAATCCATAGGAAATACATCTATAAAAATCCCCTTAGGACCAGGAGCATTCTCACTTGTAATTTCCACATCATATGTTCCTTTACGATAAATCTTTAAGAAAGTATTCTTGCAGTCTTTTTCTTTGTTTGGAGTGTCGTATTCGTATTTATCTCCTAACAGATTGTTTGAAAGGAGAACAATAAGTTTTTCATACGAATCTCGTGGCATCATTATGTCCAAGTCATCATCCCATGGAATGTATCCCTGATGACGTACCGTACCCAAACAAGTTCCACCTCCCATCATATACACAAGCTTATGCTCGTCACATAATTTGGAAATATCTTTGTACATATCCAAAAGCAATATCTTCTGTGCTTCAGATTGCTCTTTTGGAAGTTCTTTTAAATAGCCCGTTTTTATGGCTATTTCGTTCATTATTTGTGTATCTGTTTTCATTTCCTTGACTTTTTAAATTACTTCTTTCTTGCCAAAGTTCTAAACACCCATCCTCTTAACCAATTAGGCATAAGTATCTGCAGGATGTATCTTTGAGCTACATAATATATATATTCCTTTTTAGAAATCATTCTGTTTTCCAACTGGAGTTTTTTAATGCCTTTTTCGCTTTCATAATATCTTCGGCCACCTCTACGGGCGTATTGATCAGCACCAGATCGAACATTTACAAGTACATCACTAAGATTTGCAAAGACACATTTATTCATCATCATGCGTACCCAAAGATAATAGTCTTCATTCCAGAACCAGTCTTGATAGTTGCCAGCTTTCAAAACCGTCTCTTTGCGAAACATAACCGTAACGTGATTTAATGCACATCGATTCTTCATGAAATTATAGATTTCATCACTTGTACAAGGTACAATACGTTTACCTATAATGTTGTCAGGTGTGTCTATAAACTCTGTCATTTGCCCACCGATTATATCAACATTAGGATGCAGCTCCATATATTTCAATTGAAGTTCGAATCTGTTTGACAAACATATGTCATCACTATCCATTCGAGCAATGATATCATATTTAGCATTTTCAACTCCAAGTTTTAGAGCATTGCCAAGACCGCCATTCTGTTCCAAACGTATGATTTTAAATACGTCAGGATACCGAGTTTCATACTCATTTAAAACGGCTTCGAGTGTAACAGGAACTAGACCATCACGTACAAGTACGATTTCTGTTGGCTTTACGCTCTGTTCCACGAGCATACTATCAAGAGCAACACGCACATAATCTGGTTTGTCGTTTTTATAGACAGATGTTATAATTGAAAATGGTTTCATATTTATTCTTTTTATTTATGCAACAACGTATTTATCAAGGAAGACCATTCGCTGACAATTTTCGCCTCATCAAATTTGCATCTTGCTTTCTTTCCTTCTTTTGCCATATTTGATGCAAGCTTTGGGTTTTCCGCCAATGTTACCATAGCGTTATAAAGTTGATCATCACGATTAATGTCTATAAGGAAGCCATTGATACCATCTTCTAATAAATCCGTGGCGCCAGACACCTTTGTCGATATTGTTGGTACTCCAGAACATACCGCTTCCATCAATGAATTAGAAAATCCTTCAAAATTTGACGTTAAAAGGAACATATAAGCCTTTTCATATTCCTTGGCAACATCATTGCAACGACCATTTAGCTTTATAAAATCTGATGCGTTATTATCAGCAATCATCTGTTTGACTTCTAATAATTGTTCGTCATGTCCTCTATTGCCCCAAATGTCCAAAATAAAGTGTGGGTATTTTTCATGGAATTTTAGAAAAGCTTTTATCATCATTGGATAATTCTTTTGTTTATCCAGTCTAGCCATTGCTAAGACAGATACTCTCTTTGCGTTCCAATCTTTTTCGCCACATTGATTCAAATTAATTGGGTTGTATATAATTGAAATCCTCTTCTGTAGGAAAGAAGGAAAATAACTTTTAATTTTCTCTGTCTGTACTACATGTTTTGTTGTAGTCGGCAGAAGTATACTCCGTATAATTTTCCACTTGATTCCAACAGCTTTAGGATCATTTCTTTCTGAAGTTATTATGTTTCGTTTCAAACCAAAGAGACTTAATAATGTAACACAATAAACTCTAATCATGAAAGATATGACTACATCATCCTTTTTAATGTAATTACGAAGCCATAAAATCTTATTTACCCATCCATTTGAGTAGTCTTCTGCAAATACAATTTTTACTTTTGGTTGTATATCATAGAAGACCAGATGTTTTCTAAGGCAAACGATCTCTACTTCATCATATTGCATACTCAAATTATTCGCCAAAACACTTATAACTCGTTCTGCGCCACCTGATGCAAGAGTATCAGTAATAAATATTATTCTCATTTTTTCCTATTTTAGCTTATAAAGAGGAGCTTTGCTTCCTATCAGCTTGCAGTATTCAAGGATTTCGTCAGTATAATCTCCAAACAAAGGACCTGTTGTATATTGAAAAAGCCAACTGCTAAATGTACCAGGGGTGACATTGTATTCAATAAGTTTTGGCGTTCCTGTAATATCTACGACTATATCTAATGCTACTAATCTATGATGTACGATTCGCCTGCAAATATCTTTCGCAAATGATGTAACCGAATACCATTCGGGATAATAAAAATCCTTGTTAAAATCAATGCCGTTGAATCTTTACCCCAGTTCGGGATAAGAAATAGTTTATAAAAAAGTTGGTAGTCTCATAAATA
>OGQO01001771.1_pt1 | contig 18576 bp, 11 predicted proteins | sample 1553241 | NCBI WGS metagenome assembly OGQO01 (sample SAMEA2579933, study PRJEB22360) | human gut metagenome | biome: human gut; feature: human-associated habitat; material: faeces | place: Denmark | collected 2008/2010
GTGAAACGTCCGCCTGCCAATATGGCACGGATCATCATCATTTTTCCGCCTATATAATCTGGAGCAAGACATGCGTGAAAATGAGCGGTGTGGTCAAGATTGAAGAACTCTAAAGTCCTCAGTGCGCTTGACGCAATCTGTTCCTTTGGGATGTCAATGATTTTGGGGACACCTGTGGAACCGGAGGTGCGACACCTTAGATATGGGCAATCAGATGCCCATTCGTCATATAATTCCTTCCAAGTCATTCCCTCCAGTCCAAATTGTCGAGCTGCTGCCTGTTCAGTGTCAATTCGGGATTATAGCTCAGTTTGTCACCTTCTAAATAGATGGGAGCGTCGAGATTGTTGGTGAACAACGCCCCCGTACCGAGACCCTGGGGCATTTTGTTGTCGAGTGTGGCAGTCCATTGCGCCAGAGCGTTCAGTCCGATGTTGGATTCAAGCGAGGAGGTTATCCACCAGCCTATATTGCGTTCCTCGGCAAGTTTGATCCATTCTTCGGCACCGCTGTATCCTCCGGTTAAGGTTGGTTTTATCACGATATATTGCGGGTGTATCGCATCAAGAGTCCTGGCTTTCTCTTCCATTGAGAACTTCCCTATCAATTCTTCGTCGAGCGCTATGGGAAGAGGGGAAACCTGACACAGAAACCGCATCATCAATGGTTGGCCGGCTTTGATCGGTTGCTCGATGCTGTGAACATCCAGATCCGCCAGATGCTTGAGCCGAGGCAAAGCATGGTCCATATCGAAGGCTCCGTTGGCGTCGACACGAATTTCTACGCGGCCGCGGTCATAATGTTTTCGGACGGTTTCTATCATGTCGATCTCGCTTTTCCAGTCTATGGCGCCGATCTTGAATTTTATGCAGCTGAAGCCTTCTTCAAGTTTTTGTTCCATGCGTTCCATCATTTCCTCACGGTTGCCCATCCATACGAGACCGTTTATCTGTATGGACTGCATGCCTGCCACGAACTGCGACGGATAATATATACCGTTGCATCCTCCCGTAAAATCCCGGATGCACTGTTCGAAGCCGAACTGCAGGGAGGGGAAATGCGACAGATCCGTGCTTCGTCCCAAGTGTACGTTCGCCTGGAGCTCCATTAATTTATAGAAGAAACGTTCGTCGGCCTCCGGCGACAGTCCCGGGAAAACAGCGGCCTCTCCGACGCCGTACCGCGATGGGTTGTTCTCGTCGAAGAGGCGCATATAACATGTGGGCTTTTCTGTCAGAACGCCTCTGGATGTTCCGGCTGGCTCTTTGAATTTAAGGATATATGGAGCGAACTGAAGTCTCATGGGAACTTGGGATATTGTTGGAAATCAGGATCGCGTTTTTCCAGAAAAGCGTTCTTGCCTTCCTGCGCCTCGTCCATCAGATAATAGAGCAATGTGGCGTCGCCGGCGAACTCCATAAGGCCATGTTGTCCGTCGAGTTCGGCGTTGAGCGCGCGTTTGACCATTCTTATCGCCAACGGAGATCGTTTCAGTATGGTGCGTGCCCATTCAACGGTGGTTTCCTCGAGTTTGTCGAAAGGCACCACAGCGTTTACCATACCCATTTCCAGCGCTTCCTGAGCGGTGTATTGTTTGCAGAGGAACCAGATTTCACGAGCTTTTTTCTGGCCTACGCAACGGGCCAGATAGCTGGCGCCGAAGCCTCCGTCGAAACTTCCCACCTTAGGGCCTGTCTGACCGAAGCGGGCGTTCTCGGATGCTATGCTCAAGTCGCAGACCACTTGCAGGACATTCCCGCCGCCTATGCTGTATCCGTTGACCATGGCGATGACCGGTTTCGGAATGCTACGGATTGCGTGATGGAGTTCAAGCACATTGAGGCGCGGCACACCGTCGTCGCCGACATAACCGCCGTGACCTTTTACATTCTGGTCTCCTCCGCTGCAGAACGCCTTGTCGCCGATGCCTGTAAGGATTATCACTCCGATGTCCTGTCGTTCGCGGCAGATGGAGAAAGCGTCGAGCATCTCTTGATTTGTCTTCGGGCGGAAGGCATTGTACACCTTTGGACGGTTTATAGTTATTTTGGCGATTCCCTCGAATTTTTCAAAGAGAATGTCCTCGTATTCCTTGATGGTTTTCCAGTCAAACATTATAGTACGTATTGTTTCATCGGATCACTTTCCGATGAGATGTAGGAATTCGGCACGCAAGGCCGGATCGGAGGCGAAATCGCCGGTGTAGTCCGTGGTGGTTGTGATGGACTCCTGTTTCTCTACACCTCTTGCTTTCATGCACAGGTGCTGAGCCTCGCACCATACGATCACTCCATGGTTGGGGAGGGCTTCGTCAATCAGTCGGCAAACCTGTCCTGTAAGACGTTCCTGGACTTGCAGACGTCTGGCGTAGGCGTCCACTACTCGCGCAAGTTTTGAAAGACCAAGGATCTTCCCGTCTGGAAGATACCCCACGCTCATTTTGCCGAAGAATGGAAGGATATGATGCTCGCAAGTGCTGTAGAATTCTATGTCGCGGACAATGACCATCTTTGAGCCCTCGTGTTCGAAGACGGCCTGCCGGGCTGTGGCCATAGGGTCGCCCTTGTATCCGCGTGTTACGTCGAGCAATGCTTTGGCGGCCCTTACAGGAGTCTTTTTCAGACCTTCACGTTCGGGATCTTCGCCCAACAGTCTCAATATAGCTTCCAGATGGGTGGCGATTTCGCCTACCAGCTCCGGATCATGTTTGGTGTTGTTTGCCACTGCTTGTAAATTTTATTAACGGCCGATCACGATGATCTGGCTGCGTACCACGCGCATTTCGTTGCCAATGCCGGGGAATGCGCGTTTAAGTTCTGCCAAAGCCGCGGAAGCGTCTTCCTGCGTGCGGAAGTTTCCTATACGTGTGTACCAATTCGGCGCGGAACTGAAAGAATAGATCTGTCCGCGGTACTTGGGGAACTTTGCGATTATGGCGTTGCTTCTTGCTCTGGCGCGGGCCTCAAGGGTACGTTGGTTGGAACCGTCGGCAAAAACCTGGATACGGTACCCCTGGATTTTATTGATGCCCGGTTTGATCTGGACCTTGTCCTCGTTGGTCTTGCGGTCGTAGTCATCGCGCATTATCTGGTACATAAGCTGCTGGGGGATGTCGATGGTGACCATTCCGTCGCTGCTCTGCACGATACGTTCCGCAGGGTTGGCCGCAGTTGAAGAGGATGCGGATTGTGACGCGGCCGGAAGCGCGACGCTTCCGGCTGCGACCATAATCATTATGACTCGCCTGATGCTTATCATTAAATGCGGATTAGTCAAAAGCTTCGATGATGCCCATGAAGCTGTCGGCTTTCAGGGCAGCTCCACCGATCAGACCGCCGTCTACATCGGGCTTCGAGAATAGCTCCTTTGCGTTGGAGGGTTTGCAGCTGCCTCCGTAGAGGATTGATGTGTTGTCGGCCACTTCCTTGCCGTATTTTTCAGCGACGGCGTTGCGGATGTTGGCGTGCATGTCCTGAGCCTGCTCGGCGGTAGCGGTCTTGCCGGTGCCGATGGCCCATACGGGCTCGTAGGCAATCACGATTTTCGAGAAGTCGTCGGCAGAAAGCTCGAAGAGGGCCTCGACCTGACCTTTCACTACATCGTTGTATGTGCCGTTCTCACGCTCCTCGAGCACTTCGCCCACGCAGAAAATGGGCTGCAGGCCGTTGGCGAGCGCAAGGCGTGTCTTGGCGAGCAGCTGGGCGTCGTTCTCGCCGAAATACTGGCGGCGCTCGCTGTGGCCGAGTATCACGTGGGTGGCGCCTGTCGACTTCACCATAGCCGCGCTCACCTCGCCTGTGTAGGCGCCTTTCTCATGCTCCGAGCAGTTCTCGGCGCCAAGACCTATCAGGCTGCTGTCGATCACGCCGTTCACGCCCACGAGGTGGGTAAACGGCACGCATATCACTACATCACAGTTGACTTTGCGGTCCTTGAGAAGGCCGTTGATCTCATTGGCCAGCTCGATGCCCTCGCCGACTGTGGTGTTCATCTTCCAGTTGCCTGCAACGATTTTCTTTCTCATGTCTTAAAATTTTTTGATTCCTGTTGAATTTATTATGCAAAGTTAATCCTTTTAATCCGCATTCCAAAATTTTCCGCTCTGATTGTGTGAGGTTACACATATTTATATTATCTTTGGGCATTATTACCAATCATCCATAAATTCACCCTCTATGACGAAACCTTTACCATTATTCGCCACCATGCTGCTGGCTTGCGCGGCAGGCACCCTCTATGCCGCCGACAACCCCTCGAGGCTCACACCCGGAGGGAGCGCCGTCTTCGGATGGTCGATCTATTCCGACTCCTCGTCGCCCGTGGGACTCTATGAGCTCGACGGCGAGTCATTCAATCTGACATGGGCCGATCCGCTCTATGCCGACGGCAAAGGCACCCTGAGCAACGGCTACCTGAAAGACGGGGTGCTCTACGGCACAACCCGGGAGACATTTCTCGGACTTGTGACCGGAATCGGCACCGCCTCCTACGACTTCGCCACCGGCGAGCTCCTCTCTTTCGAGAAACTCACCAACAAGCAGGATCCATATTACGAGCGCCTCGCCTACCGAGACGCCGACGGCTCGGTGTATGGAGTGGGAAAGAACTACCAGTATGGCGAAGGGAAGCTCGTGTTCATGAAGAGCTCCCCCGACGACATGAAGCACTCGGAAGTGATATGCGAGCTGCCAGACGAACTTGCCCTCCAGGCATTCTGCTACAATCCGGCCGACGATGCCTTCTACGGAGTGACAAAGTATAAATCGTTTGTCCGCATCACTGCTGCCGGAGAGCACGTGGCCCTCTTCACAGTCGACTACGACTACTCGCCGAAATTCGACGGAGCACTCATCTACTCCCAGAAGGAGGGACTCTATTACTGGAGCTTCAGCACCGACGACTCCGCATTCATGGCCACCATCAACGCCACAACCCAGAAGGCCGACATATATTCGGAGCTCGCCGACGCCAACCAGGTGGTGTTTTTCGTCTCGACCGACGAGAGCGCCGACGACCCGCTGCGTCCAGGACAGCCTGAGATCGCGGCCATCGACTTCCACGACGGCTCGCAGTCGGGCGCCATCACCTATCTGCTCCCCTCCACCTTCGCCGACGGATCAGCCATCGACGGAGAGCTGGAATGCCATGCCCTCGTAGACGGAACGCCCTACTCTACGACGGAGGGAACTCCCGGCAAGGAGCTGACAGTGGAATACGCCGACATAGAGCGCGGCGTGCACACATTCTCCTTCTACGTGTCGCGTGACGGACATGACAGCAGTCAGGCCCTCAACAATCTGTATGTGGGTTGCGACACTCCGATGACACCGACCGATGTGGTGCTCACCGCCACCACTCTCAACTGGCAGCCCGTCGACAAGGGCATCGAGGGTGGCTTCGTCGATGTCGCCGGCATGCGCTACAACGTCAGGATCAACGGCGAGCAGATAGCCACCACCGACAGGACCTCGATCGATGTCTCCTTCCCCGCCGACGGCGAACTGACTGCCTACAAAGCCACAGTGACAGCCATAAGCAGGGGCTATGAGTCTGCCGCCGCAGAGTCTAACCCGATAGTGGCCGGTCGTCCGCTCCATCTGCCGCTTGACATCAAGCCCACCGCCGGGCAGGCAGAGCTATGCACCGTGATCGACGCCAACAACGACGGCGTCTACTGGCTCTACGACCCTGAGGAGGGCGTATTCATGATCGGCTACTCCGCAGAGGGACTCGACGGCGACGACTGGCTCTTCATGCCACCCTTCACCGCCGAGAGCGCCGGTATGACGCTTTCAGTGGAATTCGAGGCCGCCATACGCAGCCTGATGTTTCCCGACGAGGAGATGCAGGTGTGTCTCGCCACCGCTCCCGATGCCTCGGCAATCACCACGACAATCATCGACAGCTACACCACCACCGCCACATCCTCTGAATATGACAAGGTGAGGAGGATGGTGGATGTGGCCGAGCCGGGCACCTACTATCTCGGCTTCCACCTCGTGTCGCGTCCCGACCAGATGGGGATGCTGCTTCGCAACATCAAGATCGGCGACGACAACGTGTCGTCAGACTCCCCCGCTGTGCCGACCGGCCTGAAAGCGACAGCCGGCGCCAAGGGTGCCCTCGAGGCTACGGTGTCTTTCACCATGCCGACCGCCACCTACGGCGGTGACCCGCTGCCGGAGAACGCTGATCTGACAGCCACCCTGGCATCGTCGGTGGCCAAATCGACAGTAACAGGACGTCCTGGCGAGCAGGTGGAGGCCACGATAGCTACCGTGCAGGGCGACAACGAGCTCTGGGTGGAAGTGGAGTGTGACGGCAAGAACGGGCCGAGGGCTTTCATCAACGTATATACAGGCGTCGTAGCCCCGGCCAACACCACCATCACCTCGGCCGTGACCACACCCGACATGCAGAGCATCACAATAGAATGGGCAGCAGTGGCAGATGGCGTCAACGGCGGATATATCGTGCCGGAAGACGTATGTTATCAGGTCTACACAATGGAGGAAGGGATACTCGGACCGGAGTGGACGCTTCTCGAGGATGTCGGCAAAGCGCTGACCTACACATATAATTACGGTGAGAACACCCAGAAGCTCGTGCAGATCGGCGTCGTGGCCTACAACGTTGCCGGCAACAACGGCCTCGTTGCCTCCACGCGCGACATCATGGGCGCCCTTTACTATTTCCCGATGACGGAGACTTTCGGCAACACCGATGAGGGAATCTCGCCATGGGTGATCTACACGCCGACCAAAGACTACACGGCGGAATGGTCGATCGGGAAGCTTGCCGACTACGGCGACTTCGACACCGACAAGGCATACGGACTGATCGCCATACCACCGCAGGGACAGGGCTCGAAAGGCCGCATAGGCCTGCCGCGTTTCAATGGAGTCGAGAGGATCATTACCGTGACACTCGAAATGTATGTAGGCGATGACTGTCCGGATGTAAGGATACTCGCCTGCAACTACGGCACCGAGCCCGAGGAGATTGGCACCGTGACACGTCAGGAGGGCGCCGGAACATTCGGAACAGTGAAATTCACGCTGCCGCAACAGTTCTACGATGTAGGATGGGTGCAGCTCTATATCGACGCGGCCTTCGACGACTATACGGATATCGTAGCCATCTCTTCCGTCACCGTCGACGGCAGGTCGGGCGTACAGACGATCATGGGCGCCGACGGGACAGGAACAGTGAGAGGCGGCGAGGGTTATATCGCCATCGAGGGATTCGAGGGGCAGCCTGTGACCGTGAGCGACCTCAACGGCAACGTCATCGTAAGCGCCGACAGATTGGCAGGCAGCATGTGTGTCGACGCAGCAGCCGGAGTGTATATAGTGAATATCGCCCGCAAGGCATACAAAGTGGTGGTGAGGTAATTCCGCCACACACCATACGTCATAAAGAAGCCCCGGCCTGCAAAGACCGGGGCTTCATCGTAATTACCATTATATTACTTGACCATCACTTTTATATTATCTGACCATCACTTTCCTATAGCTGCCGTTGCTGTAGAGAAGGATATTCAGTCCCTTCACGGGAGCCGACACGCGGATGCCATCGGCCGTCATAACGCCTACAAGAGTCTTTCCGCCATCCACATCCAGTTCGGATACGGAAACAGGAACGACATCGCAGCTGGAGGCGTTTTTTATCTCGCACGCGCAGGGGTCGGAGGCATCGTAGTCGGAGATGAAAGCCACGACCTTGAGATTGTCGAGCTTCCATTCTGGATCGAGGGTGAAGCTGCATGAATAGGAGTAGTCGTTGCCGTTCCAGTCCACGGGTACACCCCATGTGTCGTTGACGGCGCGTCCAACATGCTGATGCAGGTAGCCGGTGCCCGCACCGGCCTGCTTGCGCGACTCGATGTCGTCTTCCACGAGCATCACCGTGATGCGGACGTCGTCGGCTATATCGCTGGCGCTGATGCGATGACCCTCGACAACTACACTCACCTCGCTGTTGCCGTCAGTGCTGGCCACCGGAGCGAGCGACACCAGGGAGGGATACTCGAGTTGTGCCTTGATGGCGTCTTTCAGCTCCTCCTCGCTTGCAGGACAGAAGAGGGGCGAGTTCTCCTCATGCCGCACACGGTCGACCATCGTGGCCGGAGCGTATGTGCCTCCGCCGTCATTGTAGAACCATGTGTATTCCTCCGCGAAGGCCGTAGTCATGAAATCCTCACCGTAGCCGGCATGGTAGCAGATGGGAGCCACCTTCGGAGAGAAGGCGGGATCGGCCATGATGCCGTGGATATACTCTGCCACACGGGGGCAGTTGGGACAGTTCTCGGTGGTGAATTCCTCGAGGAGCACCATGCGGGGATACGCATCCTCTAAAAGCTGGAATGATATGGCGCAGCTGTTGTCGGTCTCGTCCTCGTCGGCCACGCCGTTGATCTCCACAATCGTAAGGGTGGCGTCGAGACGGTCGGCGAGCAGCTCATGGATCTCCGGACGGAACATGATGCCTACCTTGTGGAGCTCGCCGTAGGGAATCTCACACTCGGCGTCGGCAAGGCAGTCGGGCATGCCGTCGGCCGTCATCCTGACCTTCAGGTTCCTTATGGTCTCTACACCGAGGTTACGCACATCGAGCGAGCCGTTGAGGGAGCCGTTGGTGATGATGAAGAAAGTATCGACCGTTGCGCCGACCAACTCCGCGTTATACTTCGGGAGTGCATCGCCATATACGAGCCCCTCGAGACAGAGGATGCCGGTCTGCGACATGTCGGTCCAGGCCTCTTCGCCGTCCTTCACGAAGAGGGCGTTGTCGTGGGGCGTCTCGAGGATCGAGACCGGACCGCTCTTGCGGCTCTGGCGGTAGGTCATGCCGAGATAGAAACCCTCGCTGCCTTCGGAGATTGAATAGGGAGATTCGAGAGGCACCTCGTTCCATCCCTGCGCATAGTCATCTATCGGCAGAGAACCGGTGGCGAGGTCGGCACCGTCGAGGCTCTCGCGGACCCATACGCTAATCTCCTCTACATTGAGTTTGCTGCATAGGGCTACCCTGATTGATTCGATTGAATTGCCGGCCACAGTCGCGGCATAAGTGGCCGGGATATAAAGGGCGGCGCTGATCTCCTTGTCTTCGCCGTCAAACTTGAGCTTTGAGGCGGATCCGGCCTCGCTGTTGCAGTATCCGATGGGATAGCCGGAAACATTGCCGGCGTTGGCACTGAAAGCCAGTGTCAACGCGAGCAGAATTGTGTTTAATGTCCTTTTGAACATAGTATCGTGGTTGAGTTATTTCACCATCATCTTACGGGAAGAACCGTCTGTATATCGCACGATGTTGACGCCTTTGACGGGGTTGTTGTGGCGAGCACCATCAAGAGAATAGTAAGCGTCGATGTCTTTCTGAGCGTAGTCGGAAGTCATCTCACTGACACCTGATGTAAGATCGCTCACCTTAACGGTCTGTATCATGCGTTCCGTGTTCCAGTCATCGTCAGTCACCTCGTTGATCCAGATGATATAATAATCGTTGTTTTCAAGATAACAGCTATGGTCGATGACAGCGCAAACATCGCCTATCTGCCTGTTCCATACCTTGTCACCGTCATGATTGAAAGTAGCCAGATACATCTGGTTCTGATTACATCCGAGCTCGTCGGCATAGCAGAGGAGCCATGTGTTGTCGGAAAGAGAGCCGGCGGCCATCGGACCAAAAGTGAAACCTGAAGGGTCGTCTTTGTCGACGAGCACCTTAGCGTCGTCACCCCATAAACGCTCGCCAAAGAAATCGAACTCCTGACCACCAAGCATAGCTGCCCCCAAGCTGATCTGCCATGAGCAGAATATCTCCTGGTCATCAGTGTCCACCGCAAGCACTGGATACATGTGATCGTAGGCCTCAGTGACAATGACGTCGGCAGCCTCGCCGAATACAGCCTCACCATCAGCAGTGATATACTGCACGATCGGCATGTGGCCGAACATACCGAGCGGACGAATGAAAGACACCACGACACCCCCCATACCATCGCTGGCAAGAACGTAGGGCTCTATATCATACCCCTGATAGAGCTGCGACGACACTACAGCGGGTGCGCTCCACACAGGCTGCATATCACGATTGTAGCGCATAGCCTCTGTGCCGGTCTCACCCATGTAGACGCCGATGAAGTCGCCATCTATGCTGGGAGCAATCATACCGCCGAATTCCATAGGTTCGGTTGCAAAGTCTCCCTTGTCGTCGAGACGCACAAGAACAGTGGGACCGACTTCATCGGCAGAATATATCTTGGCATAGATATCGCCGCCTACCTGATATAGGACAGGGGGGAAATGATACTCGTCGCCGAGGAATACACCGTCCTCACCCCAGAGCATCTCCTTCTGCTGGTTGATCTTGTAGAGCACCGGAGTCTGGCTCTGATAGTTGCCCTCCGGATCCTCACGGGCATCAGCCCATGATATCACAGCATCTCCTTCCGGCGTAGCCACGAGAGAATAGTCGGCAGTCCAGGATGCGTTAGGCTTTGTCTCAAGAACGAAACCCTCCTCACCCCACATCGCGTTGCCATCGGCATCGAGCAGCTGCATATGGACGTTGTAGCCATCGCCCATGATGCCGGACCACTCTATCCAGCTGATGTAAGTCTTTCCATCGCCAGTGCGCGCAGTGTGCATTGATTCTATCTGACCTGCCTTATAAACGACGGCAGGTGTCTCGGCTGTGCCCCATCCGGCCTGCATCGAGAAGGCAGGCACCAGCATCATGGCCGCGAGAGCCAGCATGCTTTTCTTTCCGTAATGATTTTTCATACCGTTTGATTTTTGGTTGATTGTTGGTTGTTGAGTTTTTCCAATTGCAAATTTCCACATAAAGCGCCAAGCAGCCAAATTTATCACACTGACAAAGACACGCCATGCCGGAAATCACCTGCGACATTACCACTACAATTTTTGTATCCTGCGATAAATCAGACGTCTGCATTGCACAGAAAACATCGGAAAAAGCCCGGAATCGAGAATTTCCTACCGATAAACCGTCACTGGATATTGCCGCTACCGAATCTATTTGTTATCTTTGCGGCTATATTACCGACACACACCGACCGGCATTAATGAGACATATCATACCCAAAGACATAAAAAACCGAGTGCTCGCAGCCATCGCAGTCCTGATGGTGATAGGGCTCGCATGCCTGCTTTTCGAGACATGGCGCCACACCAATGATGAAGACATCCAGACATACGTCAACTCGTATGTGGAGAAAGTCGGCAAAAGTGATATACGGTATAAAGAACCGGCCGGTCAAATATCGCAGGCAAAAGATGAGAAGGATTTCTATCGGGCACTGTATGCCTTCGACAGGCGCATGTTTGTCAACGGCGACCAGATGAAGGCATTCGGCTTTCTGAGGCAATGCCTGGTGCTGCTCAGAAAAGACACAGATATGTCGGAAGAGGAGAAACGTTTCGAGCTTCACTGCTACCTGATGCTGGGTTCCGCCTCCGACGAGACAGGGCTGCGGTCGATGAGCCACAGCTATTATTTCGAAGGACTGAGAAAAATCGACGACTACGGCATAGAGACGCTGCGCGGCGATTTCCTCAACAATCTCGGGGTAAGCATGCTCCGCACCGGCAATCTTTACGAGGCCTCAAAATATTTCAACAACGCAATCACGGCGGCTGAAAAAGAAAAGAACGGTTATCTGCTCTCGATCATCTATACCAATCTCGCCGGAATCAAGAATATCGAGAAGAAATATGACCAGGCCATCGACTATGCGCTGAAGTCATTAGGATGCATAGACCCGCAGAAGCAGAGCGACGACTATTACTCCGTAAACAATGCCATAGGCAACCTCTATCTCGACAAGGGCGACGTGAACCTTGCCATCACATATATAAAGAACGCCTACAACCATCACCTTAAAAGCGGCAACAAATACTATCTCTTCGAGGCATGTCTCAGTCTTGCGAAAGCATATAGAAAAGATAACAACCCGGACTCCACACTCCATTACCTCGCCCTATCCGACAGGATAGCGAAAGAGTCGGGTAACGCAGCCCACAGGCAACACGTGCTCAAGATGCAGGCCGACATATATGCCGACAACGACATGCCGGCGAAGGCCCTCGAACTCAAAAACGAAATCATCGCGCTCAAAGACTCCATATATAATGAGGAGAACGCCACCCGCATACGCGAGGCCGACACCATCTACAACATCGAGCATGAGAGCCAGTCGGCCGAGACAGGAATGCGATCATGGAATCCTGTGGTGGTGTTCACCTCCATGGCCTGCCTCGTGGGTGCACTGCTGCTGATGATCGTATGGATGGTGATGATGCGCAGGAAGAACGATTCGCTCAACCGCCAGAAAACGGAAGCCCTCTCCGACTACGCCACGCTCCAGCAGAAGCTGCTCGACGAAGAGAAGGAGAAAAACAGGATAATAAAGGAGGACCTTGACGAGAACCACCGCAAGCTGACCTCATTCACACTGAGCCATATCGAGAGCAACCAGAAAGTGGAATCGGTGGAAACCGGACTGAAGAAGATGCTGCTCGACATTCCGCAGAGAGACCGCACCCTCCGCGACTCGATCAAGAGCATGATCACGACACTGACCACACTCAAGGCCGATGCCCAGTGGGAGGAGTTCCATTACCACTTCGACAGCGTGCATCCGGGTTTCTATGCAACCCTCGACGCCAGACATCCGGGACTCACGCCGAAGGACCGGCGCCTCTGCGCCCTCATCTCGCTGGGGCTCTCATCAAAGGAGATAGCCGGCATCACCTTCCGGGAAGTGAGGAGCGTGGAGACCTCCCGCACACGCCTTCGCAAAAAACTCGGGCTCGACACCGACTCCTCGCTTTTCGACTATCTCGTGGGTCTCACCCACACCACGGCAGATGCCGCGACATCCGACAATACCGATGGCATAAATATAGAAAACATACCCGACAATATAGAAAACATACCCGACATCAAAGAATCATGAGAAAAACATCAACCATAACGGCAGGCGGCATAAGGCTGGCATTATCGACCGTGTCAAGCCTCGGCATACACGCCGACCGAACCGTGAAGAATCCTCCCGTCAGCTATGCAAGAGGCGCGACCATCGACGTGGGGGAAGTGACGCTCTCCGACAGCGCAACCATCCTTGACATAAACGCCACCTTCCACCCCGGCTACTGGATAAAAATCGCAAAGGAGTCATATCTTGAGGCTGACGGCAACAAATATGCCATGACCGGCACCGAAGGTATCACACCCGACACGGAATTCTGGATGCCGGAAAGCGGAAAGGCGAGCTTCCGGCTCATATTCAATCCGCTTCCGGCCGACACCCGCACCCTCAGCTTCATAGAGGGGGACGCGCCGGGAGCTTTCCGGCTGATCGACATCGACCTCTCGGGAGAGCCGATGGCCGAATTTCCTCAGCAGCTCCCCGCAGAGCTCCGCAAGGAACCAGTAGACGGTCCGGTGCCCGACCCGGCCCTCTGCATAGGCACCACTACCCTGCACTACCACCTTCTCCCCTACCGCGACGACGTGGCCGGCAATCTCATCATGTATGTCAACACCATGTATGGCTCGCAGGACGAATATCCTCTCCTTTTCGACAGCGAAGGCAATGCCACCGTCACAATAGACCAATACGGCAACGCCGAGGCGTTTGTGATAGATTCCTCCACCGGATCCATCTACAGCTCCGCCACCCTCTACCCCGGGGAAGACCTCGACATCTATATCGATGCGAGGATCAGTGGCAGCACGGCCATGCAGAACAGGGATGAACGACCATCCCGATGGCTTCACAGAGCGCTCCACAACGGCCATTACGCCGACTTAGACAGGATGAAAGAGACGTATCCCAATAAATGGAAGACGCAGCTCTACAACGGGCAATTCGGCGACTACCGCATGACGGCCAGGGAATATATGGACATGGTGAAAGACCTTCACCGCTCGAATGGGGATTCGATCAGGAAGGCCGACCTGCCTCAGATGGCCAAAGAGCTGTTTCTGCTCACGCTCGACAACGACCTCTCGTCGGCCATCGCGAGATATATGTACTTTCTCGGGCTCAACTACCGCGACGCCATAGGCGACTGGCGGGCACCGATGCCCCTTGACTCTATCAAGGCGCGCCTCACCGACGATGATTTCAGGGAAGCCGCCACGTGGTTTGACCTCTCCAACCCGAAGCTGCTTATGGAAAGCAACCTGCTCGCCGCCACCGACTGGAACGCCTACGGAGTGAAGGGTGACCTATCGAAATCTATGACGCTGTTTGCAGAAAAAGCCGACAAGGCACGCCATCTAACGTTGACCGCGGAGGATCTCGACACATTGCGTCAGCTCTCAAACCCGTTCTTCGCCGAGGCATGCGACTCCATCTACCGCCGCGGGCTGGCGAAGGTGAATGGATACAGCGGCCAGATTGAAAGGACACCGACGCCCGAAGTGGCCGACGACGAGATCTTCGACGCCATAATCTCCGAACACAAGGGGAAAGTGGTGCTCGTTGACCTCTGGAACACATGGTGCGGTCCCTGCCGCATGGCCATCAAGGAAAACGAGCCGCTGAAGAGCGGAGAGCTCTCCGACCCCGACATCGTGTGGGTTTACATAGCCGATGAATCGTCGGATCCGGTGAAGTATGTCGAGATGATACAGAACATAAAGGGAATACACTATAAGCTCACAGAGCCTCAGATCGAGAAGATCCGCAAACGCTTCGAGGTCGACGGCATACCCTACTACATCCTCGTCGACAGGGATGGGAACGCCTCCGGGCATCCCGATTTCCGCGACCACACGAGGATGGTGGAGGAAGTGAAGATAGTGATTAGTGATTAGTGATTAGTGATTAGTGATTGGCAATCTGTCAGTTAGCAGATGTCATGACCCAGAATGCAGGGACATGCCTACGGCATGTGGCAATGACATGCACGTATGCCACATTCATACCGGAGGGGAAACGTGCCGGAGGCACGTCCCTACAGGATGATGACGAGATGATGCTATGCGGGGATAGGTGCCGGAGGCACGTCCCTACAGGATGATGACGGGATGATGCTATGCGGGGATACGTGCCAAAGGCACGTCCCTACAGGCCGATGCAGGTATATATAGTTGCGTGTGACGGGATTTTTTATTAACTTTGTAGAATGGAGTTTAAAATCACATCAGACTACAAGCCCACGGGCGACCAGCCCGAAGCGATAGCGGAGCTCGTGGAGGGCGTCAACGAGGGGATGCCCCACCAGACCCTTCTCGGAGTCACCGGCTCCGGCAAGACATTCACCATGGCCAACGTAATCCAGGAGGTGAAGCGTCCCACCCTGATCCTATCCCACAACAAGACCCTCGCGGCCCAGCTGTACTCGGAATTCAAGACCTTCTTCCCGGAGAATTCCGTACAGTATTTCGTGAGCTATTACGACTACTATCAGCCGGAGGCCTACATACCCTCGAGCGACAAATATATAGAGAAAGACCTCATGATCAACGACCAGATCGAGAAGCTGCGCCTCTCCACGGCGGCAGCCCTCCTCTCCGGTCGCCGCGACGTGGTGGTGGTGTCGAGCGTGTCGTGTATCTACGGCATGGGCAACCCCAACGACTTCCAGCAGTCGGTAGTCGAGATCAAGACCGGGCAGAAGATAGCCCGCAACGCCTTCCTCCGCAAGCTCGTCGACTCCCTCTACTCCCGCACCGAGGGGGAGCTCGGCAGCGGACAGTTCAAGGTGAAGGGCGACACCGTCGACGTCATGCTCTCCTTCGAGGCAATCAGGCTCCGCGTGATGTTCTGGGGCGAAGAGATCGAGAAGATCCAGACCGTAGATCCGGAGACGGGCCTTGTGCTCACCAACCTCGAGGGCTTCAAGATATATCCCGCCAATCTCTTCACCCCGTCGAAAGAGCGCACCGCCTCGGCCATCGACCAGATAGCCGTCGACCTCGGCAGGCAGGTGGAATTTTTCCGCAACGAGGGGAAGATACTGGAAGCCGAGCGCCTACGCGAGCGAGTGACCTACGACCTGGAGATGATCAAGGAGCTGGGACACTGCAGCGGCATAGAGAACTATTCGCGCTACTTCGACGGGCGCGAGCCGGGGATGCGCCCCTTCTGCCTTCTCGACTATTTCCCCAAGGACTTCCTCACCATCATCGACGAGAGCCACGTGACCCTGCCGCAGATCAGGGGCATGAACGGAGGCGACCTCTCAAGGAAGATGAACCTCGTGGAATACGGCTTCCGATTGCCGGCCGCCATTGACAACAGGCCGCTGAAATTCGAGGAATTCGAGCGGCTGACCCCGCAGTGCATCTACGTGAGCGCAACCCCTGGCGACTATGAGCTGCGCCAGACGGAGGGCGTCTTCGTGGAGCAGGTGATACGCCCCACGGGCCTTCTCGACCCGGAGATCGAGGTGCGTCCGACAATGAACCAGATCGACGACCTCATGGAGGAGATGGTGGCCAACGCCCGCCAGGTGGCTACCGAGCTGGGCAAGACCGACGGCATGAGTGCCGCCGAAATCGTCACCACCCTCACCAAACGCATGGCCGAGGAGCTCGACAGCCATCTGCGTAAGTGGGGGGTGAACAGCGCCTATATCCACAGCGACGTCGACACCCTGGAACGCATCAAGATTCTGGAAGACCTGCGCAACGGCGTCTACGACGTGCTGGTGGGCGTCAACCTTCTGCGTGAGGGGCTCGACCTGCCGCAGGTGAGTCTCGTGGCCATACTCGACGCCGACAAGGAGGGCTTCCTGCGCAACCACCGCTCGCTGACCCAGACAGCGGGACGAGCAGCACGAAACGTACACGGAAAGGTGATAATGTATGCCGACAAGATCACCGACAGCATGCAGCAGACCATCGACGAGACGGAGCGACGCCGCGCAAAGCAGCAGCAGTATAACGAGCTCCACGGCATCACTCCGACGCCTATAGTGAAGAAATCAAGCGCCAGGGACCTCATCGAGCTCTACGGCGAAAGCAAGGAGACAAAGGAGACCAACACCCCGACAGCCAAGAGGGCGGCCGCAAGAAAGGCTCCCGCACAGACGGCAGCCCCACGCCCGTATATCGAGGAGGAGCACACCGTGGCCATGGCAGCCGACCCGGTGATCGAATATATGAGCGACGCCGAGCTGCGACGCCGCATCGACAAGGTGAGCGCCGACATGCTCGCCGCCTCGCGCCGCACCGACTTCATCGAGGCCGCACAGCTGCGCGACGAGCTCCTCTCGCTTCAGGAGCTGCTTAAAGAACGTGAAACCGTAGCCTTGCCATAATCATGAAAGAGAACACTCCCCTACCGCTGCCTCCACGCGAGATGTATCTGCCCACCTCCAAAGAGGAGATGGAGCGCCTCGGTTGGGAGCAGCCCGACATCATCCTCTTCTCGGGCGACGCCTACGTCGACCATCCGTCGTTTGGAGCCGCCGTAATCGGGCGCACCCTACAGAAAGCCGGCTACCGGGTGGCGATAGTGCCGCAGCCCAACTGGCGCGACGACCTGCGCGACTTCCGTAAGCTCGGCCGTCCGCGCCTCTTCTTCGGAGTAAGTGCCGGCGCCATGGACTCGATGGTGAACCACTACACGGCGGCGCGACGCCTGCGCCACGACGACGCCTACACGGCCGGGGGACGCCACGGCATGCGCCCCGACTACCCGACCATCGTGTATTCAAAAATCCTGAAGGAGATATATCCCGACGTGTCGGTAATAGCCGGCGGCATCGAGGCCTCGTTGAGGAGAGTGGCCCACTATGACTACTGGCAGGACAGGCTGCGCCCCTCGATTCTTATGGACTCGGGAGCGGATATGCTCATCTACGGCATGGGAGAGACACCTGTGGTCGAGATCGCCTCGCTTCTCGACAGAGGCGTCGCCATGAAGGATATCACCGATGTGGCCCAGACGGTGTTTTTCTCCACGGAAAAACCGGGAAAGGACGACATAGTGCTCCACAGCTACGAGAAATGCCTGGCCGACAGGCGGTGCCAGGCGGAGAACTTCAGGAATGTGGAGATAGAGTCGAACAGGATGCACGGGCATGTGGTGTGGCAGCAGACAGACGGAAAGATGATACGCATCAACCCCATGCGGCCACCCATGACCACCGAGGAGATCGACGCCTCGTTCGACCTCCCCTACACCCGGATGCCGCATCCCCGCTACAGGGGGAAGACGATACCGGCCTACGAGATGATACGCCACTCTGTGTGTATGCACCGCGGATGCTTCGGAGGCTGTGCCTTCTGCACCATCTCGGCCCATCAGGGAAAATTCATCTCGTCGCGCTCCAAAGAGTCGATAGTGAATGAAGCGAAAAAAGTGACGGCGATGCCCGACTTCAAGGGCTACATCTCCGACCTCGGTGGTCCGTCGGCCAATATGTATGCCATGGGAGGCAAAGACAGATCGCTCTGCGAGAAATGCACGCGGCCGTCATGCCTGCATCCGCAACCATGCCGCAACCTCGACACCGACCACAGCCGTCTTCTCGAGGTGTATCGCGCCGTCGACAACCTACCCGGCATCAAGAAATCGTTTATCGGCAG
>OGQO01001772.1_pt1 | contig 18566 bp, 15 predicted proteins | sample 1553241 | NCBI WGS metagenome assembly OGQO01 (sample SAMEA2579933, study PRJEB22360) | human gut metagenome | biome: human gut; feature: human-associated habitat; material: faeces | place: Denmark | collected 2008/2010
CTTTGACTGCTTTTCTCTTCTTGATGAGTATGTAGCAGATACTGCCCATGAAATCTGTAAGGGGCTACAGATATCACATGAGAATAAGGAAGAGTCCTTAAATACATTTAACGATAGGCCCAGTTGCGAAGTCACAACTCATTGCTATGGCATGACACGAACCTTCGCTGATATAATACTCGGTCTGAATGAAGAGAAGAAGTACACTTCTCCTGATCAAGCGTTATCAGACTTATGTGCATATTTGCAGAGATTTAACGAACAAGGTGATAATATCGCCTTCCTTTCTGTACGAACTCTGCAATGTATTCTGCACGATAATCCTGACATTTTTGCCACCCGATTTCTCAATGTATCCCGTTTGCGGGAACTTGTTTTTGAGGATAAAAATTTCCTTTCCTCATACGACAAGGCATACGATTCATACTGTAGAGAAAAACTACTAAATCTTGTCGCATATCTGAATGAGTTCAGACGCTACTCTAAACCTGAAGAACTAAGACGAGATTTGTTTGAAAATACCGATGTTCTTGAATTCTCAGCTTGTGCTCCTATACATGAATTCTATTACTTTGTAATGAGTGGTGCAACCGGTATGAATTATCCCGTGCAGTTCTTTGTACGTGCAATTCGTAATCTTTGGTCAGGAATTACGACGGATGGAATTTTAGATGCCGATAAGATGAGGCGATTGATGTATGGATTGCCAGGGCAGACTATCGAAACTATCAGGCAGGATATTTCGGTTATTCGAGAGCTACATCCCGAACAGGTTACAGTTTATGAATTCCGCACTAATCAGCTGAGAAACAATTATGAAACAGATTCCGAAAATTGCTATGCACAATATTGTGAACTGTTTAAGGGGCTATCGCAACTCGGATATAATGGAGAGTTTGGACGAAACACGTTTAGTATAGATACTATTGATTGCGGTCTATCGTCATATCTGCGCCATAGAATGTTCGAGGGCTGGCAATATAAAGGTTTCGGTATTTCTGCGCAAAGTATGTCACGCTTCGGTGTTTCGTATAATCTCGGAAAAAATCAACACATTAGCAAGATGATTGATAGTGAATGGTTAATTGATAATGATTACTCTTATGAATCGCCAATATATTATTAGTTGCCACAAGAAGAACTGTTAAGTAAATTTATAGCCATTTCTGGATATTCCGGCGGATTTTCTATTTCAGCCGCAAAAGAATTGTATGGGCCTGGATTCATTTCAGATTATCAGCATATCATACATTTTCTTGTCAATGAAAGCTTGGCTTTGATAATAGGTGATAGACTACAGCTGACAGAACCGGGATTCCGTTATTACGGCGCAATTTTATCGTTGTTATACAAACAGGATACCGACAGATGAATATAATATTTCTTGATTTTGATGGCGTATTGGTTCCATATAATTCTCAAGATAAGAGGGATTATTGGGGGGCATTATTTGATGACCAATGTGTTGAGGTTCTACGCAACATTATCTTTGAAACTCAGTCTAAAATTGTAATTATAAGCTCTTGGGGGAATGGCTTATCTTTACTTTCCCTCAAAATAATGTGGAAGTTTCGTAAAATGCCCGGAACAATATTCGATAGAATAAAGAATAATAGTTTGGATAGAAGTGAAAAAATTGATAAGTGGATTAATAATCACAAGATCAACAACTATATTATAATTGACGATATGGGGCCAAGGCAATTTTCAAGTCATCATCATTCTCATATTGTTCAGCCTGACACAAGATATGGTTTATGTGACAGAGAAATAGAAAAAGCTATCTCTTTGATGAAATGTGGAACTTTGCTTTAAGACATAGAATAACAATACTCACAATTCTTATTCTGTTACTCATAAAAGTAATCTGGGTAACGTGTTCGTGTTGGGGCAACGGCTCTCTTGATGATGAAAAGGATGATTTGCTTCAGCGAAGGAATTATCTTGTTGATAAGATTATGGTAGAACCGCTGCAACTACTTAATGAGATGCCAGGCGGTATCGGCTTGCAGTTTCAAGGTGAGTGGGCATTGTATTCTTGCTCTATGCTTGCAGAATCTTTAAGTAATATGGCTGAACTATATCCGGAAACTAAGGATGATGCTGTCGCTACCATTGACAGTCTTATTCAGATTGTCAAGTCACCGGAGCTTCGACTATATGATAAATTGCGCTGGGATGAAGACCCTCTCGAATCATTGGAGGGGGATAAAAGTCACGTTTCCTATCTCAGCCATCTTGGTTGGATGATTGGTAACTATCGGAGAATTGGAGGAGATAATAAATATAAACAGCTTCATGATTCAGTTTGTGAGGCGATGAATCGCCGCATCCAGCAATCCCCACTTCTGAATATACCGACATATCCTGATGAACCTATTTATGTTCCGGATATGATGGTCGCCATAGTCGCTTTGTCAGATTACGCGAGGCTCAACGATTGCAAGTATTCTTCAACAGTAAAAGCCTGGATATGTCGATCAAAAACGGAATGGCTTGATAACAAAACCGGACTACTTGTATCCTTTCTTGATGACAATGGGATGAGGGATACTCCGGTAAAAGGCTCTTATGCAGCACTCAACTGTTATTATCTAACCAAGATCGATGCAGAATTTGCCAATGAACAATACGACAAATTAAAGATACATTTCAGGCAGTCCTTTCCGGCTACCGGTATCAGAGAATATCATGACCATTCGTGTTGGCTTGGTATGGATATAGATGCCGGTCCGATAATTCTGAATCTTAGCCCCAGTGGAACGGCTTTTGCCATAGGCGCGGCTACCTACTTCAATGATATAAAATTTCGCAATTCTCTTTTGAAAACAGCTGAAATTGCAGGACATACAGTTAAATGGAACAATAAGCGGCATTACCTACTCGGCGACATCGCTTTGGTTGGAGAAGTAATCACTTTGGCGATGCGTACCAATTATAGAATAAACAACCTCAGATATTGTAGATAATGAATTGGTTAATAATAATCACATTGATAATTCTTGGAATTGTTGTTGCCTTAGCTATTTTCATCGGGTATATTTTTATCGTGGGGTGCTCAGTTGCGCTGGGGATAGGTTATAAGAATGAAACTGAGGCATCCGCATGGGATTATTGGGAAAGCATGAAAAGCAAGCGATGGTCTGAACTTTCAGAAGAGGAGCAAGAGAAAATGATTATTGCGAACCTTATTATTGCAAATGATGTGGGAGCAGTAGTAACGAAGGAACAACTTGCTAAAATGCTTGAAGAGCAATTACCTATTATTGAACCTCATAGAGGTTTAACTTATTCACATTCTTAAGTTCTCTGCTACTGCCATATTGAAATGTAATTTGTATATCTGATTAGTAAATTGGGAAAACTTTAATACTTTGTCAGATGGATAAATCAAGCAAGATTATTGGGTCGATGACTCGGCCATTTCTCTTTAGGGTGATGTGAAGGTGCGACCCGGTGGAACGACCTGTTGAGCCGACCTGAGCTACCGGTTGACCGGGAAAGACTTTTGAACCGGTCCAGGTAGATTATACAGCCGCCACCTGCCCGTGACACGGGTCACTTCATAAGGATTTCTACTATGTCTGCGGCATATTGACGTCCTATAGGGAGAGAAGTGCCGTTGTTGAGATAGACTTCCTGCTTGTTGAAACTTTTGACCTTAGAACGTGATATAATGAAAGAGCGATGTATGCGTATGAAATCATCAGGCGAAAGCATAGCCGACAGATTTTTTAATATCATACGGGTGATGACACATGAACCCGATGCCCGGAATATTTTTGAATATCCTTCCATCGCCTCTACATAAAGTATATCGTCAAGCGGGATGTTGATGTTGCTATAATCCTGCTTCACTACTATGCACTGCCCCGAACTCTTTACCGGCTTCCTACCGAGACGGCGCAATGCTTTTCCGAATGCCGCCTGGAAACGGGCATAGGAAAACGGCTTGTGGAGATAGTCGACCGCATCAAGGTCGTAACCGTCAATGGCATAATGCAGGTAAGCGGTAGTAAATATGAAACACGTGTCTTCAGGCAGCTTTGCCGCTACCGACAGTCCATTGACCTCACCCATCTCTATGTCAAGAAACACAATGTCGGTCTTGTTACCGTTGATATATTCCATTCCTTCCTCGGGGTCGGAAAAAGTTGTCAGTTCAATTCCGCCCAGCCGATGACAAAATTGTCTTATCACATCAAGTGCCAGCGGCTCGTCGTCAATAGCCACACATCTTATTATATCTGCCATCCTAATTCAAATCTATTTTAAGAGTCACTTTAAAAACCGAATCCTTTTCCGTGGTCAACAGCTGATGCTTCTGGGGGAAAAGCGCTGAAAGTCGGCTTCGGCAGTTTTCCAATCCCACGGGGACAGCCTGTCGGAACTCGTCGCGATGACGGAGCACCATATTTTCAGTCTCAAACCTCAGCAAGCCATCCTTCAACTCAAGATTAATATCTATGGTGCAATCTCGACTTGTAGAAGTGCCGTATTTGAACGCATTTTCCACAAATGTAAGAAATATCATCGGCGGAATCAATCTCGTGTCATCATCAACCGAATAATTCCACTCTACCTTCGTATGGGTATCAAGCCGTATCAACTGCAGGTCGATATAGTTTTGTATGTAGGCAATCTCTTCCGACAGTGCCACATACTCATTATCGATAGTCGTATAGGAATACTTGAGTATCTCGGTAAACTTTATAAACGCATCTTCCGCCTTCTGTGATGTGCCGATGACAAGACTGTATAGCGAATTAAGCGTATTAAAGAGGAAATGAGGGCTTATCTGCGCCTTAAACACGGCAAGTTGCGCCTTGTTACGCTGATTCTCCGCTATATTCTGCAGCAGTAGACGCTCATACAGTTCCTTCACAAACGACACCGTCAATGAATAGCATAGCACCACCGTAAACATAAACCACAGACTGATTGCCACATTATAGTTTCTCACCCTGGTCTGATATTCGCTCATGGATGGAATCACAAAATCGACTTCCGGCAACGGATAAAGGGTAAGCAGGTATGTAAGCACAAGAAATATCAGTGTGATTACTGCGATTTTATAGTATGAACGGGAAAGAATCAGTTTAGGCAGATGAAGGTATTTGGTAACGAAATAAGTGGCATACAGGTAAACGGTAGCCAATGTGGCAAATAACGGGAAACTGCTCCACCAATATCGCTCCGGGCCGAAAACGGCAAGCAGCGGCATAAATATTATGCAGAAAAACAGGTCAAATATAAGCCCAGTCCTATGTTCCAACGACTTCATGGCGCAAATTTACTATATCTTTATAATATCGGCAAATTAAGTCACATACACTAATTGACACATTACCTCCGTTTATTTACATAAACGACCGGAATAAAAATCTATTCGCGAAATTTGCTTTACGATTAACCGACAAACAGCTATGACAGCAAGACATATCATAACAGCAGCCCTCATATCATCACAGCTTGTGGCATGCAATGCGCCACAAGAAAAGGAACAGCAGTCATTGATGGAAGTGTCAAAACAGGAACTCGCGACCGCGCTTGCCGAACGCGACAGCCTTCTCGCCCTTGTCAAAGAAATATCGGAAGGGATGGAGCAGATAAAACAACTGGAAAAAATCATGACCATAGCTGCATCAAATCCTCAGGAAAGTGCCGGTCAACGAAAGAAAATACTTGCCGACATGGCAAGCATACGCCACAAGATACAGCAACGTCGCCAGCAATTACTCGACCTGGAAGCAAAACTACAGAACTCCACTATCAATAACAAAGAGCTGACAGAGACTATCGACGCACTGAGAATGCAGATTGACTCACAGTTTGAAGAAATCGAGTCACTGCGCCGTCAGCTTTCATCTGCCAACGAATATATCGGGACATTGAGCGACACGGTTGATTCTCTCAGTTCTACAGTGACAACTGTCACCGGCGAGCGCGATGCCGCGCAGGAAACATCGCTTCAACTTGAAAACGAGCTGAATATATGTTATTATATCATAGGCACAAAAGGAGTGCTTAAAAATCACAACATTATCGAGTCGGGCTTCCTCCGCAAGACAAAGCTGCTGAAAGGCAACTTTGACAAAAATGTATTTGTCACAGCCGATAAACGCACTCTCGACCTCCTGCCGCTCAACTCACGCAAACCGAGGATTCTCACCAACCATCCCGAACAATCCTACGAGCTTATTGATGAAAAAGGAGAAAAGACGCTTCGCATACTCGACCCTGACCTCTTCTGGAGCCTCACCAACTACCTCGTAATCCAAACCGACTGACCTCTACGCACGGTGCGCATCCATGCAGCGTCATAAACATGTCGTGTTTCGGAGAAAATATTTTATACCCCTCTATGCACTATGGGTAAATGATGATATTTTTAATCCTATGTCATTGAGCGCGTACATAAATGTAGCTTCCTCCTCGGGAGTGAACGATGCAGGTTTACCATTTACGACCTGACATTTAAGACGCTGATAAAGCCATTGACGGGTCTTACCGAAATAATTGCGCGCTATATAGGCGATGTTTATCACCTCTGTCAAAGACCCCATGCGTTCATGCATCGTATAGGCATTAAAACTCTCCTCTACATTGTCGAGATGTTTGTCTGCCTCATTTATCAGATATGCCAATGCCTCGTTCATCTCCTGAATCTTGCCCTCAGCTCGCGCCTGCGCTGTTATCTCTTCAAGAAATTTCATAGCCTCCGGATTACCTTCGGCATCCATCTGTTTCCATAGTGCTATACGCTCTTTCATATACTATTGCTTTAAAGAGGAGCATTCCCTCCATAGGTTTGTCACTTCTGTTTCCTTACTTCTTCTATCAACATTTCAAGTTGACGTTTCCGGTCAAGCATGTTGTCAAGGTGTCGCCTTATGTCACTCGTGGGCTCAACTCCTGATTGAAGCAGAAAAGAGATTTTTTTCAAGCTCCATTTTTACCGCGAGCAGCTCGCCTGCCCAATACTGTAACATTGCGTTTTTATCCATTGTTTATGCTCTTCCGGTATAACAATACAAATATAATACACTTTTGTGAATTGTGCAATTCTTTCACATAATTTTCTTCTCAATATATTATATACTAAATATTATATACTAAGCTCGGTCACCAACGGAATCGTCTTCCGGGAGCAATATTTTTATACATTTTGATTTTAAATGCAGAAAATCTGCGTTTAATGACATAGCCCAACCTCCGGCGGCAACATTTATTCACGTTTATTGTTAGATTTATGGTGTCTATTTACATTTAGTTTGAATTAAGTACGTTCATCACTAATTTTAGCCAAAATTTGACAATAAACTTAAATGAAGCAGTATCTACTTCTACCATTCATGTTGATTGCCGGGGTGCAAAACGCCTCTTCCGGCACTACCAATGAGATGACCGATACCATAACAGCGACACAGCAGACAGTCGTGATCGCAGGTACGGTAGTCGATGAAGCAGGGGAACCGGTAATCGGGGCAAACATATCCATTGGAAAAAATCCCGAAATTATCGCCGTCAGTGACACCAACGGTTTTTTCTCTCTGAAAAAAATTCACGGCGACGAAACCATAAAGGTCGCATTTTTAGGTTACGAACCCGAAACGGTGCGTCTCACCAAGGGCAAGCAGACTTATCGCATTGTCATGAAGACCGATGCATCGCAACTTGACGAAGTGGTAGTGGTAGGATATGCCACTCAGAAAAAAGCAGACCTCACCGGGGCGGTATCATCGATAAGCAGCCGCGCACTTTCCGATCGCCCGCTGACTAACGCGACAAACGCTCTCGCAGGACTCGCGTCGGGACTGACCGTCACAAATTCAGGCGGTAATACACCCGGATATGAATCGCAGAGCCTATTAGTGAGAGGACAAGGCACATTGAATAATTCCGCGCCTCTTGTCGTGATTGACGGCATGACCGGGATAGCCCTCAGCGATATCAATCCGCAGGATATCGAAAGCATCTCTGTTCTGAAAGACGCCGCGTCATCGGCAATATACGGCTCACGCGCCGCAAACGGTGTAATACTTGTGACAACCAGACAAGGAGCGGAGCGCGCGCCACGCATCACCTACAGCGGCAACGTGTCATTTGAGACCGTAGCCAAGCGATTGAACCTCGTGACCGACTATGCCGACTTCATGGAAATCCAAAATGCCGGACTCATCGCCAACGGTCAGGCACCGAGATTTTCTCAAGGCAAAATTGACGAATGGCGCAACGATGCAGGACGCAATCCGACAGTGTATCCCAACACCGACTGGCAGGATCATATCTACCGCAATCCGTCAGTGGTACAAAACCACAATCTCTCCGTGACAGGAGGCTCGAAAAGAGTGAGATACAATCTCACATTCGGATATATCAACAACCCGGGAATGATATATTACACTGATTACGAGCGTTATCAGCTCCGTTCAAACCTGGATGTCAACATAAAGCCATGGCTAAGTGTAGGTGCCAACATATTCGGATATATTGATAAAAACAACCCATCATCGGAAAACGCGGCAGCGGGAGGTGACGTGATTTTCGGGTCAGGCGCGTTCAATACCGTGCCTGGCATGACCCTTTATGATCCCGCGACAGGACTTTACGGCGGCATTCAGAATCCGGAGGAGGAAAATGTCAGCAATTTCAACCCCTACCGTCGCCAGTGGTTCTACAAGCCGGAATATCCCACAAAGACAAAACGCTCGGTAGTAAAACTCAACGCGCGCCTTACCCCGGTGAAAGGATTGACGATACAAGGCTCGTTTGCCTACAACTACTGGGAACGCAACATCGAGCATCATCTCACCGACCGCGACTTGTACCGGTTCACTCTCGACGGTCCGGTACTGATACGCGAAGGCACCGTGCGCACATATATCAGACGGTACAATTACAAAAACACCTACCGTTCATCGGAAATAACCGCGAAATATGATTTTGACATCAGCCACCTCCGTACTTCCGTATTTGCGGGCATGAGCCAGGAATACAACAAGTATGACACCGATTATTATATAAAATACGACCTTGTCGACCCTTCGTTGGGCGCTATAAATGCCGGAATGACCAACGGCAGCATAACCGGCAACTACAACGAATGGGCGATGCGGTCATATTTCGGGCGTATCAATCTCAACTGGGACGACCGCTATCTCATCGAGGCAAATCTGCGCGCCGACGGCTCATCTAAATTCGCACCCGGAAAACGATGGGGATATTTCCCATCCGTGTCGGCGGCGTGGCGAATATCGCAGGAAAAATTCATGGCGGCAAGCTCTTCATGGCTCAATCAGCTTAAGTTGCGCGCTTCCTATGGCTCCCTTGGCAATAATGCCACCACAAGCTACTATATGTATCAGAGTCTTTTCGCAACAGCCAACTATATCCTGAACGGAAATATTGCAGGCGGACTTGCACAGACTGTACTGGCTAATCCCGAGCTTACATGGGAAAAGACCTACATGACCAACATCGGACTCGACTTCGCCATGTTTAACAGCCGCTTCAGCGGGACAATCGATATCTACAATAAGAATACCAAAGGTATACTCATATCTCTGCCGGCACCTCTTGAACACGGCACAAGCACCGTGCCAAACCAGAACGCAGGAGAAGTCAACAACAAGGGTTTTGAGTTTGACCTTCGCTGGAACGACCGTATCGGTAAAGTAAGCTATAATGTCGGGGTAAATATGGGATTTGTCAACAACAAGGTGACGCGGTTCCAGGGCGACGTATCATCAATCAACGGCGTCTACAAGACACAGGAAGGCAAACCTATCAATCAGCTCTATGTAATCACTGTCGACCGTATAGTGCGCGACCAGTCAGACCTTGATTACGTGCAGTCGCTTGTCGACAGGAATCCCGACTATTTTGCTACCTATCAGCGTCCCGAACTGGGCGACTTCCTCTACCGTGATGCAAACGGCGACGGCAAGCTCGACACCAACGACCGGGTGGAGATAGGTCACGGAAATGTGCCGCGCATAACTTACGGGGCAAATCTCGGAGCAAGCTGGAATAACTTCGATTTCAGTGTGCTGTTTCAAGGAGTAGCCGATTATAAGGTATATTACAACAATCAGGCGTTCCGCTTCGTTACCGTCATGGGACAATCGCTGATAAAAGATATCACCGACAACTCATGGACTCCGGAAAATCCCTATAACTCGAAATACCCCCTACTGCGCAACAACGCCAACGGCAAAAACAATATCGCAAGTGATGCTTTTGTCCACAACGCCGCTTATTTCAGGTGCAAGAACATACAGCTCGGCTACACGATTCCACGCGATTTGACGAGGAAATTTTTTGTCGAGAACCTGAAAGTCTACGCAAGTATCGACAATCTTTTCACAATAACCGATTTTCCGGGACTCGACCCGGAGGTAGGCGCCAACGTAGGGTATCCTTCCGTTCGCCAGTACTCGATAGGATTGAACATCTCTTTTTAAACGACAACAGACATGAAACTTAACCGTATAGCGGCACTATTTGCCCTCGCCACAGCCATAGGAGGCTGTGAAAGCCTTGACTACATACCCGGCGACCAGATGTCGGGACAGACCTTCTGGCAGACCGAGGATCATGCCCGGCAAGCGGCGGTAGGAATGTATGCCGCCATGAAAGAGCCTTGGTGCTTCGGACTGGAATTTACATTTGACATGTGCAGCGACCTTGCCGACGGGACATCGCCGTGGGCTGACATCTCACGCGGCACCTCGTTTGCATCAAACAGCGGTGGGGTGCAAAACCACTGGCAGTATCTGTATGAACTCGTACACCGCTCCAATACAGTGATACGTAACGTGGAAAACATGCCGATAAGCCGCGTGACAATCGACCGCGTCACCGGTGAGGCAAAATTTCTTCGCGCGATGGCATATTTCCGTATGCTTAACTGCTGGGGAGGCGTACCGTATTACGACGAGACCTGCGATATAAACCGGGAGTTTTCCAACCTGAAATCACCGCGCAGTTCAGCCGAAGAGATACGCGGTCACATCATTGATGACCTCACCGAGGCAATCGAGAAACTCCCCGTCAGCTGGGAAGCCGCCGATCTCGGACGTGCGACCAAAGGAGCGGCATACGCACTACGTGGAAAAGTATATCTGTTTAACCGTCAATGGGACAAGGCTATCGCTGACTTCGAGGAAATTGTCTACAACAAGAGCCACAATTACGGATATTCGCTCCATCCCGACTACAACAGTCTGTTCCGCCTCTACAACGGCAGTCACAGTCCGGAAATGATATTTTCCATACAGTCAATCGACGGCAACACGGCAGGCTACGCTCTCGACATAGTGTCGTATTTCGGCAATAAATCGACCATGCGTCTTATTGCGGGCAACCGCATAGTCCCTTCTGTCACACTTGTCGACATGTATGAAAATCTTGACGGCTCGCAATTTGACTGGGACGACATGTTTCCTGGATTCAATGACGGCGGAGCCGAGACAAGGAAAAAACATCTCTGTGTGGCAATCGACCAGGGAAGCACTACCGTGACAAGCACCCTCGACTGCGACACGACAAAGGTCATGGATGCCTACCGGCTGCGCGACCCGCGTCTATGCCTGAATGTAATCACCCCTTATTCCCACTATCTCGGCACTGATGCCGGTTCATCGCCGATGGACAAGCAGTTTGTACTTGCCGACCCGACAAAAGGAGGCGCACCTATGGAGGCAATGGCATTCATCAGGAATTCCGAGGGATGGAACTCCTACTTCTGGCGAAAATGGATTCCCACAGGCAATCTCGACGGATACTGGGGTGAGTACAACCGCACACCCTACGAGTTTCCGCTAATCCGTCTCGGCGATGTGATATTGATGCTTGCCGAGGCATACAACGAAGCAGGCGAGACCGACAAAGCAGTCATCGAATTAAACAAGATACGTGCCCGCGCAGGGATGCCGGAACTTAACAGCGGCGCGGCGTGGCTTGCTGTAACCGGCAAGGAGGAGATGGCTGAACACATACGCCGCGAACGTGCGTTTGAGCTTGCGGGCGAGGGACAACGCTATTGGGATCTTCGGCGCTGGGGACTCCTGGAGGCTTCTGTCAAAAATGCCACCGACATCTTCGGCGACCTCATGTACACACGCTCCTATCAGCCACGACATGAGATGTGGCCGATTCCGCTCGTAGAGATGGAACGAAACACCAATCTGAAGCAAAACGAAGGATGGTAACATCCCTCTCGCTGACATAAGAACGCCCGGAAATACCGCTCATTCAATCGAGAGTATTTCCGGGTGTTCGGTCTTTATATTGCGCGGCAGTTTCCTTGTTACTTCCGCATAACTATGACGTATAAGCGACTTTATGAATTCATCGCCAAGCGCGCCGTCAAGACGAAGCTGATTCCAGTATTTTTTATTCCAGTGCCACGCGGGCTCTATTTCAGGGTGTTCCTCGCGCAACTCAACGGCATAACCGGCATCACACTTCACGGTGAGATAATCGGCGCCTGTCAGCATACAGCAGGCAAATATCTTGCCGCACACTCTCAGAAGCAGGCAGTCTTCACCAAAAGCCATATCCTCGCTCGTCATCGGAAGCGAGAGGCAATATTCACGGATTGATTCAATATTCATTCCGCAAATATAAGCATTTCGCCGCTATCTGCTGCATCAATCTGCCATGGATTCCTCGTAGCGGGCATCAAGCCTGACCATACGTCGGATAGTGCGGCGTATGGTCTTCCATTTTGGAAATATAGCCCATGGGCGAAGCGGGGCATAGCTTACCAGAATCACAAGCAGCGCCACGAGCGCCATCATCAGCAGCCATCCGTAAATCTCTTTCATCGACACCACGAGTGCCTGCAACTGTACCATCCCGTAAAGTTCACCCACAGGGACACGTGTTGCATCAGGATTTGAGGCGGTCATCACCGACCCTATGAGCGAGGCGTTTTTTGCCATCACGTGACGCAGAAATTCACCCACTACGGCAGGACCGAATGTCGCGCTCATCACCGCACCTGTGAAACCATTTATGGTAAGTGCCTGAGGAAACACCTGAAACGGCAGTCCGCTCTGCACTATCGAGGTCAGGAATATTATAGATATTATCACCGCTGCCGCCCCGCGGAAAAACAGCGGCATAAACAGCATCTCCTTTTCCACCCCGTAGTCCAAAAAGAAATAAAAATAGGCAAGATACACTATCGCAAGCGCGAAGCCTATAGCGGTCATGGTCTTGTAACGCCATTTCCGCAACGCAAACGTGAAATAGGTAAATCCGCAACCGGTGACAATACCGGCAAACACATACCAGTTCAGGTCAATCAGATTGGTCTCGTCAAAGCCGAGTACCTGCGCCGCATAAGTGTGTTCAAATACATGCTCGGTCGCCAAAAGAGTGAAAAACACCGTATAGATGACCGTGGCGCGCACTACATTACGGTTTTTCATCGCCATAAATGATATGTAAGGATGATGCAGGAAGGAGGCGCGATACAGGTTTATGCCAAGCGTGATGACAGTGACAAGTGCCGCGACACGGATTTCAACCGAGTCCCACCAGTCATAGAAATTACCATACACGCAGATAAATGTAAAACCGGTCATGAATACCGCCCACAGCCCCGCGCCAATCCAGTCGATGCCGAGCAGCGGTATAAACATAGGTGTCCTCACAGGCTTTACAAGTATCAGCACAAGAATCATCATCAGGGCGAGCAATCCCGACATAATCCACTGCATATATTCCCATTGCGAGAAAAACGCGGTGTAAATCGTGACGATGCCGCTCAGCTGAATCACACTGTCGACCACGATATAGACATAGCAGAAAAATATAGCCATGTCGCGTACAGGTGTCAGCCAGAGCTGGATAGTAGAATTACAGGCAAACGTAGCCTGCATCCTGAACCATCCCGCCACGAAACAGGTGATTACAAGCACCGGCACCGAATCGGTCGAGGCGCAGATGAAATTGGCGGCAATCAGCACGATACACGCCGCAAGCAGTTGTGTGCGGTTGGAAAACCGGAACTTGATGCGGAACATCACCGCGAAGTTTATCGCCATGCCTATCAGCGAGGCATATCCCGCCATAAGTATATCTTCCTGCATGAGCGCGGTCGTGCCTACCATGTCGGATGCCGCTGCAAGATATACACCGCCCGAGAACTGGATAATCAGCACAAAAAATATGAAAATCCACGGTTTCAGCCTCCGGGGAACGAAATCGGGCACATCAGGGATATCAAACGGTCCCTGTGGCAAATGAGCTTCAGCCATATCAGTACTCTACCTCACACTCCACATTCATGCCGGCGCGCAAACGCTCCATGTCGGCGGCTTTGTTTGACTCAGAAAACACAATCCTCACCGGTACACGCTGGCGCACCTTCACGAAATTTCCCGCCGAATTGTCTTGCGGCAATATCGACAGTGACGCGCCTGTAGCCTTTGATATCGACTGCACTGTACCGCAGAAAGTCACGTCGGGGATAGCGTCGACTTTTATCCTGACCGCGCTTCCCTGCTCTATATGCCGTAGCTGCGTCTCCTTGTAGTTGGCGGTGACCCAAACATCGGAAGAGTCAACCACGTCGAGCAGGGTCTGTCCCGGCTGTACAAGCTGTCCTTCCTGTATCTCCTTGCGCGAAGTATATCCGTCACATGGAGCCGTGATGACGCAATACGACAGATTTAGCTCAGCCGTCTCAAGCAACGCCTTGGCAAGTTCTATCCCCGCATCGTTCTGTGCTATGCGCTGGCGTGTCTCCGCCATAACCGATGATGATGCGGAACGCTGACGCGCAAGCATCTCGTAACGAGCCTTCTTCGCCTCATAGTCGGTCTTTGCCGCGTCATACTGTCGCTTTGTCACGGCATCCTGCTCCAACAGCTTTGTGTATCGTCCAAGGTCGGTTGCCGCCAACTCCATCACCACCTTTGCCTCGGCGATGGAAGCCTCCGTAACCGCGACATTTGCCGAGGCTACCCCAACACTGCGGTCGGCGACATCCCTGCCGGCAAGCGCATTCTGATAATCAGCTCTTGCCCGCGCCACGTTCAGGCGCATATCGGCGTCATCGATAATCACGAGAGTATCACCTTTCTTCACAGGCTGATACTCGTTGAAACGTATCTCCTTGATATAGCCCTGCACACGGCTGTTGACCGGCACAATCTGCTGCTGCACCTGGGCATTGTCGGTAAACTCGACATCGCCGAAATGCACAAATTTTCCGCCGACCCATACGGCTGCGGCTACAATGACCACGAGAGTCACGATATATGAGATGATTTTTTTACTGCGGTGATTCATATCTTTCCTGTTGTGAATAGAAGTTTATAATAATAGTAGATGATATTGATGCGGGCGTTGACAAGGCGCTGCTCGGCATCAAGCTTGGAGTTGGCGGCATCGAGCATGTCGGTGATAAGCGCCATGTCGGCAGAATAGCGGGTGGAGGTTGTGTTGTAGTTCTGTTCGGCAAGCTCCACGCTCTTCTCCTGAGTCTTCAGTTCCTGATATGCCTCAAGATAGCGCACATAGTCGGCATTCACCCCCAGGCGCACATTCTCAGCCGCAGCATCGAGGCTCTCGATAGCCTTGCGGGTGGCGACACGGCTCTTGGCAAGCGACTTATTAGTCTTGTATAGCGACGAGATATTGTAGCTTACCCCCACGCCCACATACCAGTAGCTGAGATTGCGGTCGATAGGAGGTACCTCCACAAGTATCGGACCGTCAACCGACCATCCAGCCTGCAATCCTACTTTCGGCAGCCTGTCGCTCTTAACGATTGATTCGGCGTTACGGCTTATGTCGACACCGGTGCGGGCGAGTTTCAGCGACGGCGCGTTAAGCGAGGCTTCGAGCTGCCACCACTCTTCGCCCGCTACAGGGAGTGAACGGTCGAGAATAGCGGCATCGGGCACCACCTCTATCGAGTCAGGCAATCCGGCTGTCACCGACAGGTTCCGGTTAAGTATCGCGAGGGTATTGTTGATTTTTACAAGCTGCAATTCAAGGTTTGCGACAAGCAGCTCATAGCGGGTGATGTCATTTTTAAGAGCTACACCCTGCTCATGGCGCGCCCTCATCTCGTCAAGCACCATCCTTGCCTGCGCGATATTGTTTTCAGTGACTGTCAGGAGATTGGTGTACTTGTAGATGTCGAGATAATATCCTGCAAGGGTGAAGCGTATATTGTCGCGTTGCAGCTCCGTGGCGTAGCGCGCCGCCGTCAGCTTCAGCCCGGCAAGCTTTATGCCCTCGGTGATGGCACCTCCGGTATAGACCAGTTGCGTGACATTGAGTGAAAACCCTGTGCCGAGGTGCGGTATCGGGGCTTTCTGATAGTCGGAAAAATCTCTTTTGGTGGTAAATCCGTCGCCTATATAACTTAGCGACAGGTCGGCGGTGATGTCGGGGAGCATCGCGCTCCGCGCAACGGATATTTCACGTTGCGCTTCCTCTTCCCCACTGAATGAAGGGCGTAGCTGCACACTGGCGGTCTCGGCGATTTCAAAAAGCTCTTCCATCGTCATGACACGCCGCGACTGTGCAGCAGCATACACCCCCTCGCTCAACAAGGCAGCTGCAAGCAACCCTGTGAGCAATCTGGGATTGTTCATGATGAAAATACTATAATGTTTGGGTAATGTTTACAGAATTTCGCCTGTGTGCAGGCATGAGGCCTGAAGACTGCAGGCCTTGGCTGTCAAAATGAAGCGGTGCTCTTCCAGCTCTCGCGGAATGCCCAATGATGCGTTGTCGTAACGCGGTGGTTTGCTGATATATGGATAAAAAGCATAGTGGAACGGCCCTTAAGAACCGCTCCACAAAATTACAACAAATTTCCGAATTGTCAAAACTGACTATATTAAGGGATTTTGATTATTATCTGATTATTTGGCGTTTACTTTTGCATATTCTTCGTCGGTCACGGGCTCCAGCCATTCATTGCCTGTATTCTCGCCGGGCACCTCGAAAGCAAGATGGGCAAACCATGAGTCATCGGCCGCTCCGTGCCAATGTTTAGTGTTGGCGGGAATGTGTATAACCGTTCCGGGCAGAATCTCCACGGCGGGTTTTCCCCATTCCTGATACCATCCGCGTCCGGCAACCCCTACCAGCATCTGACCTCCTCCCTTTGTGGATTTATGCACATGCCAGTTGTTGCGGCAACCCGGTTCGAATGTTACGTTGGCAAAGGGTATCTGGGAGTCGCTGACGCGTGCCAGATAGGAATTGCCGATGAAATATTTTGCATATGCCGTATTGGGTTCCCCGATCGGGAAAATCATTTCCTGCTGGAATTTTTCTTTTGCAGAACTTGCCGCGGTTTCGTCTTTCCACACCTCCTTGGCCTGACGGAAAGCGGCCCATGCTTTGGGCCATCCGGCATAGAAGGCTATATGTGTCAATGCCTCGGCTATTTCCGTACGGGTTATGCCGTTGTTTTTGGCACTCTGCAGATGGAACGTCAACGATGAATCGGTGATTCCTTGCGCCACAAGACAAGTGACTGTGATGAGGCTGCGGTCGCGCAAGGACAATAAGTCATTGCGGCTCCATACTTCGCCGAAAAGAATGTCGTCGTTCAAGTGGGCGAACTCCGGAGCGAATTCTCCGAGTGCGTCGCGTCCTGCTGTCTGTTCTATCTTCTTTCCCATAATTCCTGGTTTTATATTATCTGTCTGTGCCTGACATGAAAGACCGGCAATAATAAACAGTACCGTCAGAATCATTTTTTTCATATTCTGGATATTATTAATTTCACATCGCAAAAATAGTTCAAACAGACAACATAAAAATACCAGATCCTACTATATTGTTACCAATTTTACAGAATTATTTTGCTTATGGCGTTTCCCTGGGTCAAAATGTATATGCCTGAAGGAAGAGAGGATAGTTCAACGATCCCTGCGGATTTCCTTATGCATACACCGGAAGCGTTGTACACATCGACCGGAAGACTCGGATCAAGGCGGTTGGTTCCGTAGTCAATGCCTTCGATTCCTGAATAATCGGCAAGCGTTGAGATTATCACCGAATTGGCATCGGAGGGGATGGTTATGGTGACTTCATTGCCTTGGATTTCCTGAGTGGAGCTTCCTCCATTTAACGTAACGGTGACTTTCCATCCTGAGATTTTCCCTCCGTCGGACACAGACGCCGAGAGGTGCAGCGGACGACCGGAAAAGAATTTGCCGTTGAAACTTCGGCCATATAAGGGAACGTCGTTGATAGTAATATTCACATTGTCCTGTCGGCCGCCGTCGATTGAAAGGGCAACCGGTTTTCCTAATCCGAAGAATTCGGCCATGTGTTTGTAAAAGAATTCCGTCCGGTTTTTGGCCCATGATTTTGCGGATTTGACCTCGTCGTTGTAATTGGGCCACCATCTGTTGTAAAGCGGACGGTGATACTCTGAATATTCCGGCTGGATCGCATCCGCCATAGCGTCGATTTCATCGCCTATCACATTTCCGTTCATAAAATCGCCCATATAGACGGCGCAACGGTCGATGAACATATCTTTGAATCGGGGAATATCCATCAGACGGCGGAAG
>OGQO01001774.1_pt1 | contig 18558 bp, 13 predicted proteins | sample 1553241 | NCBI WGS metagenome assembly OGQO01 (sample SAMEA2579933, study PRJEB22360) | human gut metagenome | biome: human gut; feature: human-associated habitat; material: faeces | place: Denmark | collected 2008/2010
TTCACGGCCTCGAGTATGTCTTCCTCGCCTCCGTCAACATAGCCCTGATGGTTCCAGACGATGTTGCCTTCGCCGTCAACCACGAATACGTGGGGAATGTCGTTGACGCCGAGCTGACGTTTGAACTCGCCGTTCGGGTCGAGGAGCACTTCATACTCCCAGCCCTTGCTCTCAACGAGCGGCTTTACCTTCTGCTCGTTCTGAGCCTCGTCGATGCTCACGGCTATCAGCTTCACGCCCGTCTCCTCCTGCCATTCGTCGTAGACCTCGGCAATGGCCTTGAGCTCGCGCTGGCAGGGTTTGCACCATAAGGCGAAGAAACTGATCACCATAGGCTTTCCGTCGTTGGAAAGCTGTGCGGTGTCTACTGTCTTTCCGTTGATATCCTTCAAAGTCACCGACGGAATAGCGGCAGAGGCACTCATCGCCATGAGGAGTGCCACTACGGCAAAAAATGATTTTCTGATCATGTCTATTGTGTTTTTTAAGATGTTAAAGTTCTGCTTTGGATTGTATCGTTTAGCGTGGTCATTAGATTTCAAGCGCTAAATTACAAAATTATTTCAATAAAATATGATTTTATGGCCATAAACCTCACAAATATGCTTTTTAACATATGTTGTCACCGCGCTCAGATATCCTTTTGACACCTCATACCCTCTTTTTCACCCTTTCATTTGCACACATTATAAAAAATTTTTAAATTTGCACCAGGAAAAATCTGGCTCTTGACGAGCCCTAATCTAGTATCTAATGAAAACCAAACGATTGTTATTAGGCGACGAGGCTCTCGCCTTGGGCGCCATTGAGGCAGGCCTCTCGGGCGCTTATGCCTATCCAGGCACTCCGAGCACCGAAATCCTTGAATATGTGCAGTCTCACCCTCTCACAAGCCAGCGCAACATCCATTCCCATTGGAGCAGCAATGAGAAGACCGCAATGGAAGAGGCTCTCGGCATGTCGTTCTGCGGCAAGAGAGCTATCGTCTCCATGAAGCACGTGGGCCTTAATGTGGCTGCCGACCCGTTCGTCAACTCCGGCATGACCGGCGCCAACGGCGGTCTGATCGTCATCTCTGCCGACGACCCCTCCATGCACTCCTCGCAGAATGAGCAGGACTCCCGCTTCTATGCCGATTTCGCCATGCTCCCCACACTCGAGCCCTCCAATCAGCAGGAGGCCTACGACATGGCCGGCTATGCCTTCGCCCTTTCCGAGCGCCACGCCATTCCCGTGCTGCTGAGAATGGTGACACGTCTGAGCCACTCCAGAGCCAATGTGGAGACAGCCGGCGAGGCACAGCCCCAGAATGAATTCCACTATCCCGCCAATCCCCGCCAGTGGGTGCTCATGCCCGCTGTCTCCAGGGAGAGAAACCGCCGCCTTGTCGAGGACTTCAAGCTCTTTGAGAAGGAGTCGGAGAAGTCGCCTTTCAACGTCTATAAGGAGGGTAGCGACAAGAGCCTCGGCATCGTGATTTCCGGCATCGCTTACAACTACCTAAATGAGATATATCCCGACGGATGCCCTTATTCCGTCGTAAAGATTTCACAATACCCGCTTCCCGTCGACATGATCAACCGCCTCTTCGACGAGTGTGAGGCCGTGATGGTGATAGAGGAGGGCCAGCCCTTCATTGAGAAGAAGCTTCGCGGCGACCTCAACCGCACGGGCCGCATCTACGGCAAGCTGACAGGCGAGATCGTACGCACGGGCGAGCTCACACCCGACGAGGTGAAGAAAGGAATCCTCAACGCCATGGCCGAGCGCTCAGGCCTCGTTGTCACAGAGCCCAAGGGAGAGTCGAAGGTCGTGATGCCCCGTCCGCCGGCACTCTGCCAGGGCTGCGGCCACCGCGACGTCTACCATGCGCTCAACGACGTGCTCAAAGAGTATGATAGTCCGCGCGTGTTCGGTGACATCGGCTGCTACACCCTCGGTTTCCTCTCACCGTTCAACGCCATCGACTCCTGCGTCGACATGGGCGCCTCGATCACGATGGCCAAGGGCGCTTCCGACGCAGGCCAGCATCCCTCGGTAGCCATCATCGGCGACTCCACCTTCACACACTCCGGTATGACAGGCCTGCTCGATGCCGTGAATGAAGACAGCGACATGATGGTGATCATCTCCGACAACCTCACCACCGGCATGACCGGCGGCCAGGACTCCCAGGGCACAGGCAAGCTCGAGGATATCTGCCTCGGCCTCGGCGTGAAGCCCGAGCATCTGCGCACCATCGACTCGCTGCCCAAGAACCATGACGAGATGATGCGTGTGTTCCGCGAGGAGATCGATCACAAGGGTCTCTCCGTGGTGATCTCACGCCGCGAGTGTATCCAGACGGCCCGTCGCCACGCCGCAGCTAAGGCAAAGAAAGCCTGAATCTCATACGGGAGGAGCGCTTCCGGCTCCTCTCGGCTTTTCAAATGTATTCATAATCAAATCGATAAATCATGAAAACCGATATAGTGCTTGCTGGCGTTGGCGGCCAGGGCATCCTTTCCATCGCCACCATCCTCGGGGCTGCAGCCCTTAAAGAAGGTCTCTATCTGAAGCAGGCTGAAGTCCACGGCATGAGCCAGCGCGGCGGCGACGTGCAGTCGAACCTGCGTCTCAGCAGCTCACCCATCGCATCCGACCTCATCCCCTTCGGAGGCGCCGACCTCATCGTCAGCCTCGAGCCCATGGAGGCCCTCAGATACCGTCCCTATCTCAAGCCCGAAGGCTGGATCGTGACCAACACCGCTCCCTTCGTCAACATTGACAACTATCCCGCCATGGAGGATGTGGAGTCGGAGCTTGAAGACAGCGGCAACGTAGTGGCCTTCGACATGGACGAGCTCGCCAAGAAAGAGGCATCCCCGAGAGCCTCCAACATGGTGCTCCTCGGCGCTGCCGCTCCCTTCATCGACATGGAGACTGAAGTAATCGAAGACGGCATCCGCTCTGTGTTCGGCAAGAAAGGCGAGGCTATCGTGGAGAGCAACCTCAAGGCTTTCCGCGCGGGTCTCGAATATACCCGTAACCTTCTCAAAAAGTAAGGCTCTATGTTTCCGATCGACAACGACACCCTCCAGAGGATCATCGACCGTCTCGGCATAGTCGACGTCTCAACCGCCACCATCCGCCAGATATGCTCTCTCGCCGCCGCCCTCGAGGACGAAGCCCAGGAGCCTTTCGTGCATCTTGAGATCGGCAACCCCGGCCTCCCTGCCGAAGCCATCGGCACCAAAGCCGAAATCGAGGCACTGAGCAACGGCATCGCCAACAAGTATCCGGCCATCAACGGCCTTCCGGCCCTCAAGAAGGCAGGATCTGAGTTTCTCAAGGCCTTCCTCGATGTAAAAATCGACCCCAAAGGCGTGATTCCTACAGTTGGCTCGATGCAGGGCAGTTTCACAGTAATGCTGCTCCTCAAGCAGAGGCTTCCGGAGAAAGACACCATGCTCTTCATCAACCCGGGATTCCCTGCCCAGCGCAATCAGGCAAAGATCCTCGGCTTCAACATGGAGCAGTTTGACATTTACGACTATCGCGGCAAGAAGCTCGAGGAGAAGCTCGAGAGCATACTTAGCTCCGGCAGGATCACCGGCATCATCTACAGCAACCCCAACAATCCGGCGTGGACCAACCTCACCGAGGAGGAGCTCGAGATCATCGGCCGCATGGCCACCAAGCACGATGCCATCGTGGTGGAAGACCTCGCCTACATGGGCATGGACTTCCGTCAGTATTTCGGGCAGCCGTATTGCGAGCCCTACATACCGACCGTAGCGAAATACACCGACAACTATATCCTACTCTGCTCCGCATCGAAGATCTTCAGCTATGCCGGCCAGCGTATCGCCATGGTATGCATCTCCGACGCCGTCTACAACCGCAAGTACGAGTTCTTCGAGAAGTTCTACGAGATGCCGTCGTTTGGCGACGCCTACGTCTTCGGTATCCTCTACACCGCCTCGTCGGGCACAGCCCATTCGGCGCAGTATGCCATGGCCGCCATGCTCGAGGCCGCTGTGGAACAGAAGCTCGATTTCGTGACGTCCTGCGGCGAATACGGCCGCAGGGCCAAGATCGTGAAGAAGTCATTTACCGACAACGGCTTCCATATCGTCTACGACATCGACGGCGACCGTCCGATTTCCGACGGCTTCTTCTTCACCGCCGGCTACCGCGACATGGACAGCACCACTCTTCAGAAGGAGCTGATGCGCTATGGCGTCTCCTCGATCTCGCTTCCCTCCACCGGCTCCGTGCAGAACGGCGTCAGGGTCTGCGTCTCCATGATATCCGACGAGCCTACCTTCAAGATGCTCGAACAACGTCTTAAGCAATTCAACGATGACCATAAATAAAATGACCGCCGCCGAGGCCGTCAAGCTGATAGAGAGCGGCGATCACGTCTATATCCAGGGCAGCACCTCCATTCCGGAGGCGCTCGTCCAGGCTTTGGCCGACCGCGGCCATGAGCTCCGCGACGTCACCCTCTACAGCGGTTTCGCTGTGGCCAAGGGTCCGGCGCCATATTGCAAGCCCGAATACAAGGATTCATTTCTTGTCGACTCCTTCTTCGTGAACAATTCCGTAAGGAAATGGATCAACGACGGTTACGGCTCGATGACTCCGAGATTTCTCGGCGAGGTGCCGGCCCTCTTCCGTGACGGCACGTGCCGCGTAGACGTGGCTCTTATCAACTGCTCGCTGCCCAATGAGGAGGGATACGTCAGCTTCGGTGTCTCGGCCGATCTCGCCACCGCCGCCGTGGAATGCGCCGACAGGGTGATCGCCCAGATCAACCCACATATGCCGTTCTCCTATGGCGACCCGGTGATTCATGTCAGCAAGCTCGCGGCCGCTGTAGAGGTCGATGAGCCGCTCGTGGAGGTACCTACGGCTGTCCCGACCGAGAAGGAGATACGAATCGGAAACTACATCGCAGAGCTCATACCAGACGGCGCCACGCTTCAGATCGGAGTCGGCGGCATTCCCAATGCCGTGATCCGCGCCCTCCACAACCACAAGCACCTCGGCCTGCATACCGAGGCCATGACCGACGGAGTGCTTCCTCTGCTCGAGGAGGGTATCATCGACAACTCATGCAAGAAGGTGATGCCGGGTGTTTCGGTAGCCTCTCTGGCCCTTGGCTCACGCCGTCTCTACGACTTCATGAACTACAACAAAGACATCGTCTTCAAGGACGTAGCCTGGACCAACAATCCCTTCACGATCGCCCAGAATCCAAAGGTGATGTCGATTAATTCATGCCTCGAGATAGACCTCACAGGGCAGGTCTGCGCCGACTCCATCGGCACGCAGATCTTCTCGGGCGTGGGTGGACAGCATGACTTCGTATATGGCTCCTCGCAGAGCGAGGGGGGCCTGTCGTTCCTTGCAATGCTCGCCACCACCAACAAGGGTCTCAACAAGATCAAGCCTGTGCTTACGCCAGGCGCCGGTGTCGTGACAACACGCTTCCAGACCAATTATGTAGTGACGGAATACGGTGCAGTCAACCTCCGAGGCAAGAACCTTGCTGAGCGTGCGAAACTGATGATATCCGTTGCAGCTCCGGAATTCCGCGAAGAGCTCGAGAAGGCAGCAGCCGAGCGTTTCGGCTACAGCTTCCTGCGACTACGTTAAGCCGCGTCTAAAAACGCTTACACTGCTATAACAGCCCACGATAATACAGAGGGGATATCCGCCGGGATATCCCCTCTGCGGCTTTCACGGCAACGATTTCCCGCTCACCGTTGTTATAGCAATAGAAGGTGGTAACCCTTAATCCCTCACTCCTCACCCTTCACTCTTAACCCTTGAAAAATGGCCTTATCTATCGACTCTGTAAAAAGCCAGATGATGCTGCTCTGGAAGGAGACCTTCCACGATTCAGATGAATATGTAAACCTCGTTTTCGACTCTTATTTCAAGCCGGAATACGTGGCTTGGCATGAAGACGACGGCAATGTCGTCTCGGCCCTTCTGGGCGTTCCTTATTGGTTTGCTGCCGGGAAATCCCGCCTCCGAGGTCTCTATCTATGCGGCCTCGCCACCGATGAAGCCCATCGTCGTCAAGGCATCATGGACTCATTGATCCGTGAAATAAACAGCCGCGCGAAAAAGGATTTCGCATTCACATTCCTCATTCCGGCCAACGAAGGACTGACCCGTTATTACGAGGATCGGGGATACCAGAATGCGATGTACAGGGTCAAGGATAGATATACGTCTGTGCATGATTTCACACTCGATAATGACATGCTTCTCGATAAAGAAGACGAACGTGTCGCGGCCATCAAGAAACGCTATTGCGAAGCGCTCAGAATACATGATTCATCGTCAGGAATATCCAAGGATGACGAAGATAAAATAATAACCTTCATACAGAATCAGGAGCACCAGCAGACGGAATACGTAAGCCTGCAACATTCCGATAAAGACCTAAAGGCCGCGATTCTTGAGAATAATATTAGTGGAGGACGCGTGTATTATGCTACAAATAGAGACGGTATTGTAACCGGTGTCGCCTTTATCGAGCAGGATGGTTCAGAGTCTATTATCGTGAAGAAAATTTACAACTCCGACCGATGCAGTTTCTATCTTTTGCTCAACGCCATAAAATGCGACTTCAAAGATCAATCACTCACCCTTTACAGCTATCCTGAAAATATAAACAGGAAAGAGCTGTGGATGGTCAACTACAGTGCCTCCAAAGAAGGAATGCCCGTTGACATCTACAGCCAGGCGGAAAGCGTCTACGATGTCTCGCTACACTCACGGGCATATGGAATGATCCGATTTCTCGACGTTCGCGAGATTCTGAAATTTCTGGCCGAGTATAGGCATGACGCAAAATTTTCGATTCTCGTGAAAGAGGAAAATCCCGACTCATGGCTCTACTGCAAGGTTGATGATGGGGAAGTGGTATGCCAGGAAATTACAGATGTAGCTTCTATCTCTGTGGAGCGTCTGACTCATGCCACACGCTTCTCGATGCAGGATCTCGAGCGCGTGATCTGTCGACGTAAGGACAGCAGCAGCCTTGTGATGGAGGCGTTCGGCATTCCGCGCATCCCGATCAACATATCGCTTCTTCTCGACTGACCGTGGCGCTTTAGCCCGGAACCGCATTATCAGCCTTTCAGTCCGATGATATCCGGGCTGATTATAATCGCTGTTATTTCACCATCTTATCCAAAACTACGCCCGAAATAACGGCCCTGAGATTTCAATAATATTTTCATCACCTCCATCAGATCGTGAAAAATCAAATTTCGCGATCTGAGACTTCTTAACCATTATTGCAATCACACAAAGCGGAGGGGGAGGGGAGTGGTGTTTACGTTTACGAATTACATCTGAAAATTATCACACTATTCGCATTTGCAAACATTATTCTTTTGCAAATTCGGAGCATCGGAACTATTTGATTGTGAATATACATTGAACTCGATTTCTATTTACAAAATCACAATCACAAACTGTTTACTTTGCTGAAATTTATGCGTTAACATTCATTAACTTTTATTTTATCGTATCTTATATCAACATTTTACATATTTAATCTATCATATTGGTTTAAATTACACCAAGACAAATCCCTGATTCCGATATATCATGAAGTTATCATCGGTTATTGTCGTATCACAATGTAATATGTATGGATATGCTGAATATTTTCTTTAATATGTGATTTCTCATTTGCAATCACAAATGGCATTGTAACCTATTTACAGTTTACCGATTCCTATTTACAATTTACATTTACAGAATTTACGATTTACCTTCTTAAAATTTGCAGTTTGCAAAATTATCATTACTTTTGCATCGTATTTATTCCTCGAAATTTCATTCTCTCCTGGAGCAATTCTTGCTTTCTTATCATAATTTGCAGAAGCAACCCAATTTTTTCAAGATATGACGGAAGACACTGTGGCAACTCGACTCAAACGCTTCATGGAAGACCAGGGCATCTCAAGCACCCGGTTTGCCGATCTCTGCGGCATACCCCGGCCTACACTTTCTCAGCTCATCACCGGCCGGAATAAGAAAATCAGCGATGTGCTCCTCTCTCAGATCCACACCGCCTTTCCCAGCCTTTCCGTGATGTGGCTGATTTTCGGAGAAGGCTCCATGCTTACAGATAACACTCCTGATCACACCTCAGAAGAGGCTCCGTCAGCTTCCGACAATCAAAATTTACCGAACAATCCCCAGGCATCGCAGGAATTTTCGAGGGAAATGCCCCTTAATTCACCAGAAAAGGCACCTTCAACCCCTGATATTCAATCCTTACAGCTCGATCTGAAAAACCAGATGCTGATGAAGCAAATAGAAAATATGAAGGCAAATCCGCGAAAAGTGATTCAGATTACCGTCTACTACGACGATGCAAGCTATGAGACCTTTCTTCCGAAATAACAATTCTGCCTAATATCCGCATATTACAGGATTCCCTATTATCTCTAATATGAAGAGCCACTCGCTGAGTAATCACGCCGGATAACGCGACCATTCGACTCCTTACCTCACATCCGACCTTTCCATTGCCCTCTTGACTGTCGGCAACGGTGCTTCCCTAAACCACGTAGCACCTTCACAGCCTCACAATATCCCTACCAATAAATACGTTTAATATTAATAGCGGCATCCGTCATGTCGCGATTCATCATATCCCAATATCAAGATAATGATTTCCAACATCAGAAATATCATAGTTTTCTCTATATTCCCTTTCACTGTATTTTCGGCATCCGGAGCCGATATTTCATTCACGGGAAACAAGGAAGAAATTGTAACTATCGAGCCTGAGAAATCTACGGGGCTCGACCGTATTTATGTAGCTTTTTCCACCGATGGATTATCAGCTGTTCTCTCCGATGCGAATGCAACTTCTGCAAGGTGGTATCGCTACAGTAATCTCGGCGGTGGATATGCAGAGGAAATCACAGGAACGATAAACGAAAACGGCACTTCCACGTTAACGAATATCGAGGGGGACATGGGCTATATAATAGAGTATGGCGATGCCCGGTTCTGCTTCTGGCTCGTGGATTATTCCAAACACGTTTTAGACATCAGTTCTGTGACTCCATCAGCGACGCAGGATTGCAACGAAACGACACTTGATATTGAAGCTTCGGCAGAGCCCATACATTACTACTCGATAAACGGCCGTCAGCTTACTTTGCCACGCGACATCGAAGTATCATATTATAATCTGGAATGGGACTTCGATGCCAACCAGTATATCCAGCAGCTGGTGGTGAAAAGCGAAGACGGCCTGTCAAGCCAGTATGTGATAATTCCTCCGGTGACGTGCTCCACATCCTTTACAGTATCCGGCGACAGATACCTAAAGGCATGGGGCCGCGCCAAGGAAGTGGAAAGCACGCCTTTCACACCCACGGCTGTCGACTGCCACACTACCGCGACACAGACGATGGCTCCCGACGACGAGCTGGGCAGCAACCAGATCTCCACAGGCAATCTCGATGCTCTCGGCGGCTCCGCTCCGGCAGAGATCGAGTTCCGTTCGTTTGTCACGGATGCCGTGATCCATTACGAATGGCAGTTTGCCGACGATCCGGAATTTGAATATCTCACCCACCGCATCACTGAGCAAGACCTCACCTACACCTTCACAGAAGAGGGCACCGTCTATGTCCGCTTCATAGGCAGCAACGCCGACGGATCATGTGAGGCATACGGCGACACCTATACCATCAACATCGGCGCATCCGAGCTCCGGATTCCCAACGCCTTCTCTCCCGATGGCGACGGCGTCAACGACGTGTGGCGCGTAGGATACCGCTCGCTCACCGAATTTAAATGCTGGATTTTCGACCGCTACGGCCATGAGATATATCATTTCGACAATCCCTCCGGCGGCTGGGACGGCAAACGTGACGGCAAATATGTGGAATCAGGCGTCTATTACTACGTGATCCAGGCCGTGGGCGCAGACGGAAGGAAATATAAAAAGGGCGGCGACATCAACATTCTACGCCATAAAAACGTAAACAATAATGTGACGCAGGATTGATTCCTGCCAGCTTACCGATTCAGACTTTACAAGACAGATGAGTGAAAAGCAATATGCCACCGACGCCGTAGAAGTCTACGGCGCCCGTGTCCACAACCTTAAGAATATCGACGTGTCCATACCGCACAATCAGCTGTGTGTGGTCACCGGTCTCAGCGGCAGCGGTAAGTCGTCGTTGGCCTTCGACACAATCTTCGCCGAGGGGCAGCGCCGCTACATAGAGACGTTTTCCGCCTACGCCCGCAATATGCTGGGCTCGCTCGAGCGCCCTGACGTAGACCATATAGAGGGCCTAAGCCCGGTGATCAGCATCGAGCAGAAGACCGTCAACAAGAACCCCCGAAGCACCATAGGCACCACCACCGAGATCTACGATTTCTTCCGTCTTCTCTTCGCCCGCATGGGTGAGGCCCGCAGCTATGTCAGCGGCGAGAAGATGGTGAAATACACCAAAGACCAGATCGTAGACCTTATAGTGGAGCGATACAACGGCCGTAAGGTCTATCTTCTCGCCCCTCTGGTGAAGAACAGAAAAGGCCATTATAAAGAGCTCTTTGAAAACCTCCGCAAGAAAGGATATCTCAATGTGCGTGTCGACGGAGAGTTGCGCGAGCTCGCCTACGGCATGAAGCTCGACCGATATCGCAACCACAGCGTGGAGCTTGTAGTAGACCGCATCAAAGCCAATTCAAACGATCTCCAACGCCTGCGCAGCGGTGTGGAAGAGACACTACGCCAGGGAGGGAAACAGATGATGGTGATGGAATACGACACCCATGAGATACGCCATTACAGCCAGCTGCTCATGGATCCTGCCAGCGGCATTTCCTATCCCGAACCGGCTCCTCACAACTTCTCGTTCAACTCTCCGCAGGGATCCTGCCCGGAATGCCGTGGTCTGGGCTACGTAAATATCATCGACGAGTCCAAGATCTTTCCAGACCGCGGGAAATCGATAGCCGAGGGAGCCATCGCTCCGCTTGGTAAGTTTAAGAATTCGCTCGTCTTCTTGCAGATCGAGGCCATCTGTAAATATCATGGCGCGACTCTCAAGACTCCTGTGAAAGACCTCCCGGCCGACGCGTTGAAAGAGATTCTACACGGCACCGACCGCCATCTGGAGCTCAGCAACGACACACTCTCCACCTCACGTTACAACCTCTCCTACGACGGCATTGTAAAGTATATAGAGGCCGAACAGAACGAGGATGCAGGCTCAGAAGCCAACAAATGGAGCGATCAGTTCTATTCCCTGGCCGAATGCCCGCAATGCCACGGCGACCGACTCAACACCATAGCCCTCCATTATTTCATCGACGGCAAAAACATAGCCGATGTCTCAAGAATGGACATTGCCGAACTCTATGAATGGACCAAAGGACTCGAAGACCGTCTCGATCCCTCTCGGCGTCTGGTAGCGGTAGAGATTCTCAAGGAGATCAGAAGCCGTCTCAAGTTCCTGCTCGACGTAGGACTCGACTATCTGTCGCTCAATCGTGGCAGCGCCACCCTGAGCGGAGGCGAAAGCCAGCGCATAAGGCTCGCCACGCAGATCGGGTCGCAGCTCGTCAACGTGCTCTATATCCTCGATGAGCCCAGCATCGGGCTACACCAACGCGACAACATGCGGCTGATCAATTCCCTCAAGCAGCTGCGCGACGCCGGTAATTCCGTAATCGTGGTGGAGCATGACAAAGACATCATGACCAGTGCCGACTATATAGTGGACATAGGGCCGGGAGCCGGCGTTCACGGTGGGGAAGTGGTGTTTCAGGGGAAGCCTGCCGACATGCTGAAATCGCATACGCTGACATCGTCATACCTCTCCGGCGACAGGATGATAAAGGTGCCCGAGACAAGACGCGAGGGCAACGGCAAATGGCTCACAGTGAAAGGAGCCACCGGCCACAACCTCAAGAAGGTAGATTTACGTATTCCGCTGGGACGATTCATTGCCGTCACCGGCGTCAGCGGCAGCGGTAAGTCATCGCTCATCAACGGCACACTCCATCCCATCCTCAGCAAAAAGTTCTATCGCTCGCTGAGGGAGCCACTGCCATACGCCTCCATCGAGGGAATAGAAAACATCGACAAGGTAATAACCGTTGACCAGTCGCCCCTCGGACGCACGCCACGCTCCAATCCCGCAACCTACACAGGCGTCTTCGCCGACATCCGAAAGCTCTTCGTAGAGCTACCGGAGTCTAAGATTCGCGGATATAAACCGGGACGTTTTTCCTTCAATGTCTCGGGAGGCCGCTGCGAGACATGCAAAGGCAACGGCTACCGTACCATAGAGATGAACTTCCTGCCGGACGTGCTCGTGCCATGCGAGGAATGTCACGGCAAGCGCTACAACCGCGAGACCCTGGAGGTGAGATATAAAGGCAAATCTATATCAGATGTCCTGGAGATGACAGTAAACCAAGCTGTTGAGTTCTTTGAGAACGTGCCAACCATCCTAAAGAAAATCAAAGTGCTCAAGGATATCGGCTTAGGATACATCAAGCTCGGGCAACCGTCAAGCACCCTTAGCGGCGGTGAGAACCAGCGCGTTAAGCTGGCTACTGAGCTGGCTAAGAAAGACACCGGCAAGACTCTTTTTATACTCGACGAGCCCACCACCGGGCTTCATTTCGAGGATATCCGCGTATTGCTCCAGACCATCAACAAGCTCGCCGACAAGGGCAATACCATCATAATCATCGAGCATAACCTTGACATCATCAAGTGTGCCGACTATGTGATCGACATGGGTCCGGAAGGCGGGCGGGAAGGTGGCCGCATCATTGCCGAGGGTACGCCGGAAGAAGTGGCCGAGAGCGGCACGCATACCGCGGGCTTCCTGAAGCTCGAGCTGCAATAGAAATCGCGATCAGTGGTCATTCAAGCTGCTACAAACACATTGGCAGCAAAAGTCACAATAGCTATAAAAATACTGAAGCCATCAAACGGACATCCAAGCGGGTGTTCGTTTGATTTTTGATGGAAAAGCAAGAGAATCTGATGTAAAGAGGCTGAAAAGGAGCAAAATTGCGGGATAATGCAGGAAATCCACCGAAATCCCTATAATCCATATTATGTTAAATAGATAGCATTATTTCGCCATTTTCTTACTCCCCCAATGCTTTTTCCAAGTTTTTAGATTACCTTTGTAGTCTGAGGCAACTCAGACTATCATAATACACACTTCTAAAATATCATAACACTTCATACCACATCATGGCTAAAAAAAGGATTAATCCGTTTGTTGGAAAATTAAATCCAGAAAACGTTGGCAATGAATCCGTTGAGGATATCATACAGGAGATGCGGGAAATGGAGAAAATTCTCGGCAAAGAGAATTTCAATAAGCTCCTACGAAAAACCATCGACAAGATGGACTATGAAGATCTCCAGGATGAAAGCCTGGATGAAATCGATGACGACGAGGAGTTATTTGATCTCGATCCTGTCACTACAAAGGAATGGAGCGAGACACACCCTGCCAAACTTGTATGCGCGTCAGACTCGTATTATGCGGATATGGCCAATGATCTTGCCGACATAGTATCCTCATACAAAGTCTCGATTCCCGGTCCTGATGAATTCGCCCGCGAGCTCGGACGAGTCATGGCGGCATATCTTGAGGATAATGTCAGCGGCACCAAGATATTCAGCGCCATGCGGCGCGTGTGCAAAGAGCGATACGGCTATCCCCTACCGTTCTACGACTGCCACCATCCTGATTATCTGCAAGACCATATCAATGAGGAAGATGCATGATGTTGCCATGTATATCCGGGAACACAATCTATTGCCCGAGGCCCGTATCGGGGCAGCTCCACTACCAACAATCTCGAAGATAACGAGATTTGTTTTGTTTAAGAATCGGCAATGTCATGCTCAAGAACATTCTTTTCATATTCCTTGGAAGCGGACTCGGCGGTGCTCTCAGATACATCGTCGGCCGCTGGATCCAATCACTTCACCAGAGTGTATTTCCCTGGGGTACATTCTTCGTGAACGTGGCCGGATGCCTTCTCATCGGTCTGATATATGCCCTGCTCGACAAGGGCTATACCCTACCCTCTGAAATCAAGCTCTTCCTCACGGTCGGGCTCTGCGGCGGCTTCACCACGTTCTCCACATTCATCCACGAGAACTATCTCCTGTTTCAAAGTCCCCGACCGGTCATCACCCTCATATATGCCGCTGGAAGTCTCCTCGCCGGCTTCCTCGCCCTCTACGCTGCCTATTTCGCAGTCAATATAATCTGGAAGGAATGAACCATCAAGATAATATTCTCTGTGTATGATAATTATAAGCTGGAATATCAATGGTCTAAAAGGACGATTTGATGAGGTAAGAGAACTCATCAAGACATACCATCCAGACTTTGTATGCCTGCAAATGGTGAGAAGTAACACTGATAGAGACCAGTTTAAGATAGAAGGCTATCAATCACTGTTTTCTTCGATTGACACTGGAAATTGGAGCGGTGTCATGACCTATGTTAAGACTCAGGAAGAACCCAACCGACAACTGATATCGGAACGACTCCATACTCCCGAACTTAGCAAACACGGACATCTACAGGTCTTTAACTGCAATGGCTTTATTCTTATCAATGCATATGCACCTTATGCTACCGATAAAATACCGGGAGCAATGGATTATCGCAAGCTATGGGATATCAATTTGAGACGGTTTGTGGAAGGACTTTCACATAAAGCCTCTGTAGTGATATGCGGAAACATGAATGTAGTGCGTACCTCTAAGGACACCAGCGAATCTTATCTCGAGCAAGACCGTCCCGGATTCCGTGATTGGGAACGGAAAAACTTTGAGGCCCTACTTTCAAACGCAGATCTTGTGGATACTTTCAGAGTCATGCATCCCTCCGACAACATCCCATCTTATTACACTAACAGACGAAGTACTGATAAGGATTCAATTACAGGTAATCGTATAGACTATTTTCTCATCAGCAGGCCATTATCCCATACTGTCGTCATCTCGAGTATCCTCTCACATTTCGGCACAGCACAGAGCGTACCTATAATCATGGAGTTTTATCCTGATAAGGGAGATGCCTGCACCAATGAAAAAAGCTTAACCGATAATCATGTTCGCGGAAACGACTATGGCATCAACTCACATAACAAAACCATATCAATTCAGGAAGCTGCACTTTGGCTAACATCGATGGCCGCCACGGATGGGGTGCTCACTCCTTCAGAACTACTTCTTATACGTCGCTTTGCCACTACCTATGGCTTAGATATCAAATCACTCTACCGTATGGCATACGCAATTGCCAACAAGATTGAAATTCCGGAGGTGGTATTTATTAATCAGTCTGTTATGAAAGGCCGCAAATTCGAGGAATTTGTAGTCAAATTGACAGCCGATAAATCTCGTTACACCCATCTTAACTGGTCGAGCGATAAATATGTCGATGGAGTTTATTCTCTTGACACTCTTATGCCCGATCTACTGCTCCGTCATCAATTAGACAGCTGTATGGTGGATTATTATGTGGAATGCAAATATCGCACTTCCCTTCCTGACGGCATTCTCGACCTCACCTCGCAATTAGGACGCTATAGACGAATGGCTTCTGCTGAAAAACGTGTTGAACTGTTTATTGCTGTCGGTATAGGAGGCACTCCATCGGCACCTGAACAGTTTTATGTCATTCCAAGCCGCATGATCAATAAAAACTATATCATCCATATAAGGAATTTCGAAAAATGTCTCTGTCCACAGACTCCTGAAGGTTTCCACCAATACATCAACCATTACTACAATCGTCGTGTCTTCAAAAATTCATGACATCAATACTGCCACAATGTGTGCCACCTATTGCTTTATGTTCCAGGTGATGCAATGAAGCGCACCACCACATTCAGCGATCTCACGTGCATTTAACATTTGAAAAGGGACCCGGATAGCAATTGAAAAGGGTACCACCCTTCCTCTACCGTAGTCTTGATCGAAGTTGCCGGGTGTTCTGCGCCTTTCGTCACCCTGTCATCGTAGTTGTTGAATCCCTGGCAATGAGGCTTTGCATACGCTGTCACACAGAACAGCAAAACAAGAGTTATGAATATAAGATGTTTCATAGCAGGAGTTTTAAAACCGTGATTTCTCGTTGTTGCCCGCACCGGTGCCACGGTAGTGGTCACGGGTAGCGTTGAATCGGTACTGGAGAGTAAGCATTACGGATCGTCCGGGCGTGAAATTATTCTGGACAAGCTTCACGGCATCGTTGTACATCATGGCATTGTTGCCGGATGTGTTGAACAAGTCTTTTGCCTCAAGGGTTATGCTGAAGGCATTGTTGGAGAATCCCTTGTAAATCTTGGCATTGACATACCATGGAGTGTTCGAGACTTTCATATTATTATCCCACGTATGTGTCATCAGTTGAGCGTCTACGTTGAGCCAGATATCGAAAGGGAGATGAATTGCGTTCTGCCATTGGAAAAAAAAGCCCGGAGTATTCATTTTCATCGGCTTACCGTCGACCGGCAGAATGAGCCATTGCTTCATCATGCCTACATTCACGCGAGGCGACCATACTCCGACTTTGAACTGACCCCCGACAAATGCCTGAAGATAATGGCGGTGGTCAAGATTTGCCGTGCGAATGATGGTTGCCTCCCCATCAACTCCGTAAGGCTCTGTGATGTGATATACACCGTCCTTGAAGTATATATAAGACAACTGAGCGAAGAACTGACGCCACTGTGCCATATATTCCACAGTCTGAATTTCTGTGGGTTTAAGATACGGGGTGCCGGTCTCATAAGTGAGGCGGTTGATATAGCTGACTGCTCCGTCGAGCTGACCGTAGCCGGGCCGGACGGTTTTGCCTGAGTAGTTCAGTCCCATACGGACATTACCTATCTGAGTGGAGACATTCAGCGAGGGAAACAGATTGTTATAGGTCTTGCTTTGACCGTCACGATGCTGCCCCATCTCGTAGTAATCGAACTTCACATGCTCATAGCGGAGTCCGACGCCGACATTGAAGCGCCCGAACTGCCGCCCGAACTCCAAAAATGTGGCGATATTGCTTTCATCCACACGGTTGTCGGCATCCGAAACTTCCGAGATGTTTGCAGTAAAAAGATTTGTAGTGCGCGTGTTAGTGTATTCCTCGCCAAACCTAATCTGTCCCTGCCAAAGAGGATGACTGACGACTAATTTCTCGGCAAACATTCGGTTGCGGTTGGTCGATTCAGTACTTACATTGCGGTTATCCCTTGTTTCGCTGAGTTCATCACTCAATGAAAGCTCACGGTTTTTATACCAAAGAAAATCCGCATTAAAGTCGAAAGTGAATTTGCCGACAACGCTGTTATAGTATAGGTTGACATTATGGCGCGGGAGTGCCGTTGATCTATTGTTTACGTCAGAATTATAGCGGTCAAGTAACGCTCCGTTCTGCCAGACTTCACTTGGTATTGTTCCGGTTGTGTGGTGACGGTTCCAACTGTTCTGATAATAAGCACCGATGCTGTGCTTGTCATTGAACATGAAGGAAAAGCCGACTTTTCCAGTCATATCGTTGTAATTCTCTCGCCATATTGTGCGGATCGACTGGTTATATCTTCCTGCCTGTGTTGTGGTCGTCATGTCGTTAAGACGGTCGTTGCGGTTATCACCGTACCACCAGCCGTAGTTTGCGAACACTTCGAGTCCGCGGATACGGTATTTCAGGTCGATTGAGTTTCCGGTCCGGAAATAGTGTTGAAAGCCGTTGTCGGTACGGAGAGTGCCGCTGAATCCGTCGCCTTTCGGCGGTTTCGTGCGGATAATGATTACTGATTTCACATTAGCCGCATAGGCGGCTCCCGGATTGGTAATGACAGAGACATTCTTTATGTCGTTGGAATTGAGTTGTGAGAGTTCCTGAACGTCGTTGACCTTGCGACCGTTGATGTAGATTGCAGGTGCTCCTTTGCCGAATACTACCAGTTTTCCGTCATTCTCCACCACCATCGGCACACGTGTCAACACGTCATTTGCCGTACCTGCGATGGCGAGCGAGCTTCCCTCAACATTGGTGACGAGTGCATTTCCTTTCATCGTTGTTGAGGGTCTTGTGGCGCGGACCACAACTTCTCCAAGCTCCACCGTAGCTGGTAAAAGATTGATTGTTCCCATATCGCCAGAAGCCGGGACTAAGACTTCCGAGGTTTCATATCCGACAAAAAAACATTTTGCGGTGAGACTTCCGACGACATCGGTATTGATAGAGAAGATGCCATCCCGGTCGGTAACGGCACCTGTGATATATGTTGAGTCGCGGTACAACACTACGTTGACATAGTCGAGTGGAGCATTGTTTTCCCCAACCACTTTACCGCGAATCTCACGGCCATAGACCGTTACCACGACCATGAATACCATTATGAGAGTAAGAATCTTTTTCATATAGCGCCTGTATTTATTTTTTTCTAAGTTCAATAAGAGCATCTATCAGGCTGCCGTCCATATCGATGCCTTTTTCCCCCATCTTA
>OGQO01001787.1_pt1 | contig 18484 bp, 6 predicted proteins | sample 1553241 | NCBI WGS metagenome assembly OGQO01 (sample SAMEA2579933, study PRJEB22360) | human gut metagenome | biome: human gut; feature: human-associated habitat; material: faeces | place: Denmark | collected 2008/2010
TTAATTTATCAATTTCTTTTAAAAAAGAAGAGTCTTTTAAATAAGAATATCTCATGTTGCTGAATACTCTCCTTTCTCTATTTCACAAAAATAATCTACTAATGCATCTATTGGACAAAGAACATCTCCATTATCATTAAATACATACCATTTATCTCTAAAATAAATAAATCTATTATTGGTCAACTGTCTCAATAGTAACATATACTTTTGAGTTACTGAATCTTTAACTATTCCTTTATTTGATAATAAGAATAACATTGGATTTTCATATTTTTCGCTATGTATACTATAATCTCTTATTTTGTAAACTCCATTTGGAACAGGATTTTTTATTTTATTAAAATTATTTGCTTCAATGCCAGTTTCTACATATTGGCTATCTAAATCCATAACTTCTAAGTTATCTCCAGTAAATTCAGTTAGATGAAAACCGCCAAAATAAAAACCTTGAATAACTGCGTCATCACTATATAGCTGTAAAACTCCAGTTTCTCCAATTACGTGTCTAAATAAACTTTCATCTTCTGAATCTTGTACATAAATAACAACTCCTGGATTAGCTTCTACATTAATTCCATTTATAGAAACTAATTTTTGATAATACGTTTTAGTATCTTCAAAATATTTTGAGTAAACTTTGTTTATTAAAAGATCTTTTATACCAAAAGTACCAAATAATTGACCAACCTTTTGAGTATAATAAACTCTATTAACTTTTCTGCGAGTATCTTCTTCTTTTGTATAAACATAAACATAATCAATAGTAACATTACAGTCAACAGGAAAAACTAACGAAGTTACATTAATACCATCGTCTCTTAGCTCATAAAATCCACGTTCTTTTACTATGACATTTTTTCCATTAACTGTCATTATATATCCTTGAACTAAATTATTCGATTTTTCATTCGGTAACGCAGGGCGTGGATTGCTCCCATCTACAATCAAATAAGGCTTTGAATTAAATTCAACTTTCAAGTAACTTAAATATTGAGGAACATTTACTATCCCTGTTTGACTACGTTCTGCGTACTTTTCTGAAATTATAGAAAAAATATTGGTATTCTTTCTAAATTCTCCATATAGTTGACCAATTTTAGAAAAAGTACCTTCTATATATGATACTGTTTCTCCACTTAATTGAATATTATATTTATTATAATTGACCAAATTACTTTCATCTATTTCATATGCGTTCGCGGAAAATGAATATAACATTCTACCTAACGTTTGATTAGGGGTTAAAGTAATATCCATTAACTTAACTAATATATTTCCTTCTGTTGTTGACCTAAAAAGTTTAACAGAATCTTCATATAAAAAATCCAATACCTTATCTCGAAACTTCTTCTCATATATAAAATCTCTATAATTAGAAATATTCTGTTCACTGTTATATTCTTTATAAAGATTTTTACTTTCACCATAAATCTCATCTTTGCTAGTAAATAATTCTTGTTCATCGCAAAAGCTAGTTATCAATCCAGTGATAGGAAACTGACGATAATTCATATTGCCATTTCTTCTAATATATGGAAATTGAGAGCCTATGGTGTCCGTCTTAGTTTCTGAAATAGTATGTTGGAAAGAAGAAATCTGATTATCAAATTTTAATTTTAAGTGTTTTCCATTCGCACTTAAATAACTATCTTCAAGATTTAGCATGATTGGACTATCAATTTGAATTATCGGACCTCGGTCTCCACGCTCATTTGTTTTCTGGGCACAATACTTATACCAAATGCCGCTTTCAACAGTATAATCGTACCAAGTCAAATCCAGTTTTTCACTCGCAACAATACTAATTGTATATATATCTTCCCAAACTTGAAAATTACTGTTACTGGAGGTTCTTCTGATTGTAACGTTTCCAAAAAAAGTTTCATCTTTTGTACTTAATATATGAATTTTAACTCGCCCTTCATCAAGATCATCTAATGCGGTTATAGTGGCATTTAACCTATCTATTCCATAACTAATAATAATGAAATTATACGATTGTGTAGAAGTATAATAATTATTTGTAGTATAGGTAATATCTACTCTATACTGAGTTCCTTCTTCTAATTGATAATTTAAAGTATAATTAATTTCATTAGGACTATATGGATTAGAATATAAAATCCCACTATCTATAACAGGCTTTGCTTCCTCTGTCTCACTATTATAAATTTGAATCTGATAGGTTTTTAAAAATTCTTTTTCAAGAGTAGAATTAGCAGAATAATACATTGAACCTACTATTGATGTAACTTGATTTGTAAAAATAATTTCTTGGTCTAATCCATTCTCGAATCCTACAATAGATAATTGTGGCTTCTCTATGCCTTTAATAACACAAACCGTAGACCATTCAGAAAAATAACTTTCATTACTTGATAACCAACTAGCTATTTTATTGGTATCGCTTGGAAAACTAGTAGCATTTGTACTAGTAAAACGAATTTGAACTTTATAAAATTGATTAACTCCAAACCCCCTATTTCCTGCTAAATCTGAGGGATTTATTTCTACATAATATTTATCATCAGTAATTCTTTCTGAATCAATCAAAATATTAGATACTTTTATGCCCACGGGGTAAGCGACGGAATCTAGTACAGATGCGTTAGTACTTTGATTACTTACGATAATCTGTGCGTTCATTATTTCTTTTATATCATTATATCTTGACAATGAAAAATAAACTCTACAAGTTTGAGTTCGTACAAAGGCTGGCATAAATGTATCTATAATTGGGGGATATAAATTATTTCCTATGCTTGCCATATTATTTTCTCCTTTTTTCTCTTTAATTCAATTCAATTATCTAAATCAGAAGGCGGCTGGTTTGGTAGATCTTTAACTTCATCCATCAATTTTTCAATAAAAGAATTGCCGCCTTCTTCTACATATCTTTCAAATCTTCTTTGCATACAATCTAAGCTATAATCATCTATCCACTTTTTTTTATAACAAAAATAATGATGATCTTTAGTTAAATCAGCTTTTATATCATCTTTATCAGAAGAAATTAACATTTCTAGTTGTTTATGAATTGCCTTTAATTGTTCATTAGTTTGTTTCTGTTGTTTATCTAAAGCCCGCATTTTATCAGCTCCATAAACTAATCTTTCTTCTAATACTTCTTTTTCTTTATCTCTTTGAGTTTCTTTACTAAAAGCTTTTTTTAATCGTTCAGTTGCCCAATCATAAAAAGAAATAACTCCTTTTATAGCCAAAGCAAAAGTAACTAAAAAAGCAACAATTTCTGATAAAGAATATTTTGCTAATAGCTCTATCACAAAACTTATCCTCCTATTTTATCTTTCTTCACAATATTTTAAAAAAAGAAAAAAGTAATTAAATAGTTTTACCCATATAGAGCTACTAAAAACCTATATTAACCACCTATCGCAAAAACAGGTCTAATACCATAAGTGCTAGTAGCATCATCTCTACTCGCATCTCCATATTGAGAAATTAAACAAAACCTAGTTTCGCTTGATACATCTCTCAACCAATAATTACTATTGATATTTAGTAAATCTGAATTGAAACGAAATAAATTTAATTGTCTATTATCAGAGGTTTGTTTATTATTGTTATGGGTATAAATATAGCAGCCATATGCCATCACTTCATTCATTAGATCTAATGTAGTAACAATCCAAGTTCCTTCAACCATAACTCTACGAGATAGTATTCTTGATTTAAAAGTATCTGGTAAATTTGATGTAACAGTATTTAATATATTTATTTTCATTCCAGAACCTATATATCCACCATTGGTAGTAAGGGAAGAATTCATTTGTCCAGTGGCTAAACAACTATCTGGAACAATAGCAAGATGATGAACTTTTGTTTTATCAATCTCTGGAAAGCCTTTATTTATCCAATAATCAAAATCCGCTATCCTATAATTGACTCCATTAACAGTCCAATAATCGCCTAAATATAAATCTCTAAAAGTTCCATCACTAATTGCAGAAGCTTGTTCTGAAGTAACAGTGTCTCCTAAAAATTTTCCTCTGTATATAGAATTATGAGCCGCGGCTCCAGGTTGAAGAAAATTCATTACAGAAGAAAGAGGTATTTGCTCATTTCCAACAGTTATAATCACATCTCCTGCATAGACTGCGTTACCTTGCCAATCAAGAGTATAAATATTTTTTCTTTGACTCTCAGAGCTACCTGTACCACCGCCTACAATATGAGCATATTTATTTTCAATATCTTCTATATTATACTTTCCTTGTACGTGTTGATATGAAGCGTGAGAAATAGTTCCAAGCCCTTCTACATGAGAGGCGGTACCTTTTGCTTCTCCACCGAATCCTTCACAGTGAGACATATCCGCTCTAGCTATTGTATTATATCCCTGTGCATGAGAGTACATACCTAAAGCTTGAGTATTACCGCCTTCAGCATGTGCTGCATAAGTTGTTTTACCAGTAGCAGTGTTTTTGAAGCCCGCAGTAGTACCATTACCTTCAGCATGACAAAAATTACCTACTGCATAAGTTGCTTTTCCTTCTGCAAAAGAATCTTCTCCAGCTGCTCTATTATTTGATCCAATAGTCAAGCTTCTTGCTCCAACAGGAACTTCTCCTTGATAATTACGTAATCTAGCAGATTTTAAACTTGCTTTAAGTTCATTCGCAATTTTCATATCTTCTAAATATTCACCTAAGTTAGTTCCATCTGGTAGATCTACATTAGAAGCTTCTACACCAATAGGAATTTCTTCACTATAACTAACACCATCATCTAAAGATACTTTTGCTGATTTAATTTTATCCATACTAAAAATAGGCGGGATGAACCCGCCTCTCCCCTTTCTTATTTATTTTTCTTTATTAAGCTTTCTATTACTGTAGTAACATAAGTATCTAAGTTACCGTAACTAGCTTCAATCGCGGATTGGACATCAGTATTCATCAATTCAATAGCACGTTGTTTCGCACTTTGAAGAGCTTTAGACTGAGCTTCCGCGGTAAACTTATCTTCTTTCTTTAAATTATCTACGTATGTCTGTTGAACATAATTAACTGAATCTAAAATAATATTTAGTCCTTTCTTTAGAGCATCCGCAGTTTCATTTTGAACATTTTTGTTAATTAGTTCTTCAAGATAAGTTTTTAATAAGAATGTTAAAACTGATGTTGCTACTGGAACAACAACCATAATAACTAATTTTAAAAATACCATTAATACATCTACCATATTAATTCTCCTTTTCTTCTAAATCTTCTTTATTATCTTGATTATCTTCTTCATTAATACTTAAAGGCACAGAAACTTTTTCTATAGATTCTGAAGATAGCATTGATAAATAATTATTTTTTGTTTTTTCAACTTGTTGACAAGTATCTTTTAAAATTAAATAAGCTACGGTAATAGGCAAACCGCTATTGCTTATTAATGTTGTTAAATCTTGTGAAAATTTATAACATTGAATATTTAGATCTATACTATTGTTATTATTACTCATTTATTTTTCTCCTATATAATCAAAAGCTAATCCATGGGCATCACTGCTTGACACTGCTCCTTTACTTAAAAAAGGCATCCGTTTATACCATAATGATGCAGTTTTATTTTTTACATCAAGAGATATTTTGTCTATTTGTACAATTCCTAAAAACCAACCTACCTCATATTGATCTGATTCTGAAGCTCTATTTTTTACATAATTATTATTACCTAAATTAGATGACAAAGCTCCCCCAGATTGACTTCCTATATACTTAGGCAAATCTGATTGTTTTGAAACATTTCCATTACTATCATATTCCGTGCCAATTTGAGTACCTGCTGATATAATTGACTTTCCATTTATCAATACATTAGTAAAGCTAGCTGTGCCATCTCCTTGTATGCTCCAAGATGCTCCTCCTTTAGTAGAGCCAGAGATGCCACTACCTGTTATAGTACAGCCTCCAATCTCTCCGCTTTTTGCAGTTAAGTATCCATTTTGATTAACTGTAAAAAGATCATTAAAATTTATGCCTGTTGCTGGATTTAAAGTTATTTTCTTTTCTTCCTTATCTTTTTTCTTCTCTGTTCCTACTAAACTAGAGTCACTAATTTCCCAGCCTCCAATTTTTCCGCTCTTTGCAGTTAAATATCCAGCAGCATTAACTGTAAAATTCTTCGCACCTAATCCAATTCCATTCGACCCTAAATAAACTCCTTCGTTATTATCATTATAGGTTTTTTTACCTTTACACAAACCATTACTTGTTATTTCTAAAGGATCCTTTCCAAAACCAATACATCCTGAAGCGGCATAAAAATTTCCTTCATCATCTACTTGAAATTTGCTTACTATTTTACTTTTTACTTTTTTGGTCGTTCCAAGCCCAATTCCATTTGTTCCTAAGTAAAAGCCTTTTTTCTCTACTTGTAATCCATTTTTATCCCCACTATAAATAGCACTGTATGCTTTTGTTTGATTCATACCCACAGTAATTTTGGCTGTTCCACTACCTATGGTTGCTTGTTGAGCTACTAAAAATCCATTATAATCTACACTAAAAACATTTCCCACTTTAAAAGCTTTGTTAGTTTGTTTAGAATTGTCTGAACTTAAAGTTACACTACCTTTAGATAGAGCATTTTCACCAATATTCCATCCAGCAATACTTCCTCCATCTTTTGCTGTTAAATAGCCACTGCTATTAACACTGAAATTACCTGTACCAAATTTAATTTCTGGCGTAGTTAAATCAATTAACATGCCACCTACTCCATCTTTATAATTTCCAGACTTTATTTCAGCTTTTCCATCAGAAGGATCTAAAATAATTTGTCCGCCATTATTAACACCAAAAACAGCTTTACCTGTTTCTGCGTCTAAGAATATATTTCTTTGACCTTTATTATATCCGAATAACCCTACCTCAATATTATTCTGATTAGCTTCTTGTACTTTTCCCATAACAATACCTGTAAAAGCATTATTATTATCTTTTATTCCTGCTCCAACTTGCGGGGATAGAATAAATCCGCCATTATTATTTACATTAACACTATTACCATCCCAATCATTTATAGCCGCATTATTAAATCTATTCAAATATAAATGTACTGGTATATAGATGTCTGCAACTTTTTTATTGTTATTATTTTCATCTTTTATTGTACACACTATACCATTATTTACACACTGTCCATCATAATTATCAATAGGCTTATAACTATGCTGATTTATTGGAATGTTTTTTGGACTAATATCTATTAAATGTAGAGAAGATTTTTCTTCCCAACGAGTTGAATCATTAATACCAGAACTCTGATGATATTCTAAAATGCTTCCTTTTCTATCCCATGTATAATTAGTTTTTGAATTGGTGCTAATATCTACATAACCATTAGCTTCTTGCATACGTTTCTTAACTTCTAAAGTAAAAGGAGTAGCATTGTCATATTTAGGTTTCCTTCCATCCGCATTATAAATAACGTATCTAAAACCAGTATAATCTTTTAAATTAACTTTATAGTTGACATCATAAATTTCCGCAACTATGATTGGCATAGTAACATAATAAGTTACTCCATCATATTTTACTGTAGCTTTTATAATATTAGCAACTCCTAGGCGACCCCAAGCTAAAGGCTCTTTTCCAGTAACCGCTTCAGTAACATTTCCATTTTGAGCATTAATTTGTATAAAAGAATAATCTGTACCGCTAGAATTCCCATAATCAAGTCCATATTTATTTTTTAATACGCTCCAAACTACTGTCGTATTACCTGACGTAGTACTTCCGCTAAAAACTATTTCTCCATCTTTCCATATTTCAATTTTAAAATTTGATTCTGCATTATTTTTCTTCTCAAAATTAAAACTATAAGTAGCACCACTTTTAGTAAGAATTGGATATACTGGAATAGGTTTTCCATCTTCAACATTTGGAACTATTTTACATACAATGTCAGTCCCATTTGTTCCAGACTCTCCTTCTTTAACAAAAGTAAAGTTAGTTTCCGCAATTAAATTCATCTCTTTATATTCTACTGCTAATTGAATATTATTTCTAACTTTATTAACAGAATACTTATCTTCAATACCATATGTCAAAGTTGTAATATTATTATATGTTGTTGTATTATTGATTAAATCTTCATCTTTTTTAACATTATTATAATCTGATGAAATCTTTAACATAGTATTTTTAGAAGGAACAATCCATTTAATTTTACAGTGCTTAGCCACTTCATCATCAATAGGCTGACCTAAATTATTATAAATAGTAAAAGTTAAAGCTTGTAAAATGATAGGCTTTTCCAATGACTTAGAAGCTGGGCTAATTCCATTTTCATTATATTTAAAAGTTTGTATACCATTGTTAATAACTAAAGTATATGAACCTTCTGTGCCTAAGGAGTTAGTTAAAGTGATTGATGCTGAACCTAAGAAGGTTTTATTTCCATTTCTAATATAATATACCGCACATTTATAAGTTTTATTTCGTGTAATAGAGCGTACATCTATATGAATAATCTTATCTTTTTCTACTCTTGTTATTGTATTATATTTCTCTATAACAGCATTATATCTGTCTAATTCATCCTTTACAACTTCGTAATACTTTGTACCATCACTAATAGCTTTTTCTAAATTTTTTTTATTCTTAACTGCGTTATTATATTCTTCATTTTCCGCGGTCGTCTCTTCAAGATTACTAAAACCGCCTATACTATCAACAGTAATCCAAGAGAATTCATAATTACCCGTATCTTTTATTTGTTCTCCATTCATTAAACAAGTTAAAGTAGGATAACCAACATCATAATAAAACTGCTCTCCTAAATCAGATATTAATGAAAATTGATAATTAGAATTATAATTTTTAATTACAATCTGTTTTTCTAAAGCACTCTCATCGTAGATAACAACGCATTTATATTTAGTCTCTTTCGCAATTACATCTTCAAAATAGACCTTATACTCAGAATCAAGAGCTACATATTCTACTATTGCGGCTTCTCCATTTTCTTCATTCGCGTCTTGAATAATATTATACTTATTTAAACATCTCCAGCCCTGACCGCCATACTTATGATAACCTAAACTTTTTGATGTAATATTAATATCTTCTACAAACCAATAGAAAGGAAGTTTTTGAGAATTATTATCTATAACTTTTCCTTTGACTCTAACTTGAGCCTGTAACTTTTTATAATCATTTTTATTTGCACTTGCATTAAAAAAATTACCTTGCGGAGTTATGATACTTAAACTACAACCATTAATATCTTCCTCGCTAAGTTTTGCAACTCCATAAAATTGCAAATCTTCTATAAAAATATCATCAATATAATTTTCCTTGCTATTCGGGAAATTATAACAGAATAATTTAATTTCTTTTATAGATTTGAAATTTATTCCATCTATATCAAAAATACCATATTGTTTAGTTGAATAAACTAGTTTATAAGGGTTACCTGTCATTTTATCCACATCTATAACATAATTTCTTGTTATAGTTTTATTAGTAGCATTATCTAAAAAATCTAATGCAAAAATAATACCATAATTACCCCTACTTTGTTGCTCTGGCGGTAAAGATGTTCTTACTTTCATGCTACAAATTAAATTTGCAGATTGTTTTATATACTCTTCCGCAGATGCACTGTCTACTTTTATTAAATTCTTATTTGGAAAATCTCTGCTATATAAGATTTTCTCTTGTCCGACTTTTGAATATGAACTTAATCCAAAAGTAATAGATGAAGAAATACAGTTATTTCCAATAGGTTCATAACTCTCTTCTCCTTCTGAAGTAGCTATATAGTTAATACCTAGTTTTTTTGTTGTACCTAAAATAGTCTTATCTTTTTTCATATCGTTACCAGGAATTAGTATATAGACATTAGAACCATCTGTATAAGTGGTATCAGAGTTTCCTGAGTACGCATAAAAAGTGCTATCTTGATACTTTACTTTGTATTTACCAATAGTAGCATCTACACATGAAAGAATTGTTGCTTGAATTGTTTTATCATAGCTAGCTTGATTTACCGCTTTCTTTACAATAATATCAATAGCTTTGCAAATACTGCTTTCTATGTTATTACTCAACTTATACACTCCTTTTCTCTCTTTATATAAAATATAATTTTTTATTAAAGATTTTTAAATAAAAATGTCCAAAAAAAATAAGAGAGGTATAAACCTCTCTTATCTAACGTTTAGTGTCATATGCATGTTGACTTGCATAATTTACTAAATTTTTAAATGCCTCTTCAATTTCTCCAGAGTTTTGAACATTTGGGAAAGAAGCTTCTATTTGAACTTTCTGGTCAACAGTTAAATCCTGAGATGCGGAAATTCCGCTCAAAGAAGTAGTAGTCTTAGCTAATAATCCAACTAATCTATTCATCATAGATGCATTAATCGTATCTAAAACACTATCTAAACTTCTAACAACATTCATAGCAGATAAGAAATTTTTAGTATCTTCTTTATTTAAGACTAACTCTTTCTGATGAAGAATACCAACTTTTCCTTCATTTCCACTCCATGCTCCAGTATATCCACCAGTATCAAATTTCTTGATGTCATCTTTTGTAAGCCATCCAAACGGACCATCGTTACTCTGAACATGAATAGGCTTTTTAGCTCCCTTTTCAATCTGAGTAATCGTACCAGGTTTATTCTGTCCAGCTCCTCTATTTCCTGAAGGTTCAGTTCCTTCAGACGTATAATAATATCTTTTTCCTTTTAGTAATTTAACCTTATCTCCAACTTTAAATTTCTTACTACCTTCGTCCATGTCAACTGCACTTGCTGGAGTATCAGAAGGATCCGCTTTAACATCAACGATTGTATTCTTTCCTCCACCTTTATTACTTTTGTTATTCTTTTTATTATCTCCGCTTTTGCCATTTCCAGCAGCATCTTTATCTGCTTCTTCTCTCGCTTCCTTATCCTTCTGTTGCTTTAATTTATTAGCTTCTGTAACCGCAGAAATAGCAGCTGCCGCAACACCTCTATAAGCTTCTTCTAGCTGTTTCACTTCTTGAAGTACATCTTGAACAGCTTCTAATTGAGCCTTGTATTTTTCAAGTAACTTATCATTTTCCTCAAGAAGTTCTTTAGCTTTTTGGATATTTATATCATATCCTTCAGCAATCTTGTTAAAATCTACCCCTGAACGCTCGCTTGTCTCACTCAAGTTATTTCTATAAGTAAGTAAAGCTTCATCTAGCTGTTTAAAGGCATTTTCACAAGTTGGAATAAAACCGCCTTCTCCCGCAAATTTATCAGCCATTTGCTGAACGCCTGAATTCCATTGCGGAATCATACTCTCCATTAAGATTCTCTTTTCCTCATCTGACATTCCTTGGAAGTTAGCTACATCGGTATTATATTTTTTAGCCAATTCTTGGAAAGTTGTATCCTGGAGATTCTGCTTAACTTGCTCATTTTGTTCAACTAAGTTATTTATTATTTCGCCATATTGTTCTGCTAATAACTTTTTCTTTTCTTCTCTTTCTTCATCTGCAAGAGTGGTATCTGAATACAGTTCTAATAATTTCTGTTGGAACTCAGAATAAGTGCTATAGATTTCATCTAAATTACTCTTATACTTGTCTTTATCCAAATTATAGAGAGAATTTTGAGCTTCTAATAGCTCTTGCTGTGCTTGAGCTATACTATCTTCATCAGAAACATATTGATAACTATAATTTCCTTGAGAATCACGTCTCAATCTCATTTTTGACTTATTTTTTTGAGCATCTTGTAAAGCAATTTCTTTTAAGGCTATTTCATATAACGCATTAGCACGATCTACATCATATTGAGTTAACTTTTCTTTAGCTTTAAGCATTTCAATCTGCTCATTCATCAAGTTATTTAATTTCTTTTGAGCAGATAAGCTACTTGTATTATCAATAGAATCTAAATACTTATTTTGAAGTTTTTGAATTTCAAAAGAAGAATTAATACTATCCAAATACATATCTGCATTTTTGTTAATTAAATCCCATTGATCTTTAACATAATCTAATCCGCTTCCGTTAGTTAATCTCTTGTTAATGTCTTCAAAGATTTTATTTATAGTATTTTTATATTCTTCAATAACTTCTTCAATAGAACTCTTAACTTTTGAGTTTAAATCAGTAACCGCTTTTTCATAATTAGCTTTATATTCTTTCCAAGCTTTGGAATCTTTTTCTTCGTTATCCATTCTCTGTTTCCAGAATTCTACTTGTTTTCTTGCAAAGTCTAAATTGTCATTATTATTTTTTCTTTGCATCTCATAATATTTAGCTAATTGAGAATAAGCTTTATCGCCATAGATTAAACCAATTACATCTTTATCATGGTCAATCAAATCAGATATAAATTCATATTGCTCTGATTGCTCATCTAGTTTTTCTTGAGCTTTATCTATTGCACTTAGGTAAGTCTCTTCAATATCCTTTGATATTTGTGCATAGTTTTCTAACGCGGTCTCCGCATTTTTTTCATATTTCTCTAAGTCTTCATAAGCTTTAGCAAGATTATCTCCATAAATAGTTGATTTTCCGCCAGCTTTCATAATTTCAATTTCACTCTTAGTTTTATTAAGCTGATCTGTTAAAGCTTGAATCTCACCTGTACCATCTGGCTTTACATATGAACTAAAATTAGATAGTAAAGCATTAGCTTGACCCGAAAAATCATCATCTTTTATACCATCAATAACTTTCTTTTTAAAAGCATTAAAATCTCTCTCTGCTTGAGCCGTATCAAGAGCCAAGTCAACTTTTAAGGTAAACTTCTTAATTCTTACTTCTGTGGCCTTATCTTCTACCTCTTGCTGTTGCTTTTTTATTTCTTTTTCATCTGCTTTTAAATCTTCATATTTGCTAAGAATCTTTTTAAAATTCTCATAATCCTTTTTAGCATCTTCAACCGTTTGCTTATATTTCTTTTGCTCTGCCTTGGACATGCCATTATATTTAGTAATCATTTTATTGACATTATCCAGCTTAGTTTTCATAATATTAAAATAATTGGTTATATTTCCGTCTGCATCAAAAGTAACCCCTTCTTGTTTTAATGCAGATTTATATGCTCCTGACCGAATTTCGGCTACTTCTATCTTTTCACCATAAGCTTTCTTTTGTTTTTCTAATAAATCTAACTGCTCTTGAAGATTTTTAATTAATTCTTTACCTGTAAGTTTTTCTTGTTTTTTCTGTAAAGCATCTAAATCTCTTGTGATATTTTTAATTTCAAGATCTATGTCGTGATATACTTCAGATTCATCTTGTAATAAATCTATTTTGTCAGCTTGTGCATCTGATGAAGAACCGCCTTTTCCTCCGCTACCTTTTCCGCCTTTACTGCTCTTATCTTTCTCAAAAGGCGTTGAACCACCAGTCCCTGCTTTTGCACTTTCAAGAGCTAAATTAGAATTAGCTTCATTCTCACGAAGTCTTGACGCTAAAGCCTCCATTTCAGATATTGCTTTTGTATACTTATTTATCCTTATTTTAGCTTCATTAATTTTATCTGCGGCAAATTCTTTTGTTTCTGTAGAAACATTATTTTCAGCACCTTTAAACTTAGCATCCAGAGTTTTTCCGGTAAAATTCTGTGACCAACCTCCTCCAGATAAATTATTTGGGTCGATGTAGTCTCCTGCAACTTTTCCATCCGTAGATGCGGCTGCAGCTTTTCCCGCTTCTTGAGCAGCTCTCATAACAGCCATAAAGTTAGTAACGACAGCACCTAAATTAGTCTTTGAGTTATTGGCTGCATCTTGAATACCCTGACTAAGATTTTGATCCATATTGATAGAAGCATCTTTTGCTATTCGAGCTAACTCATCGTAGTTTCCCGCCATAGCTTCTTTAACTGCTTTATCTGCATCAGATTCTTTAACACCTAAATCAACCAAATACTCAGTAAAAGATTTCTGTCCTCCCGCCATAGCTTCCAAAGCCTGAGAGTCCATATCTACTTTTCCTTGATATACAGATTGCCATAATTCTAACTCTGCCTCAGCCGCTTCTTTTTGTGCAGTTAAAATTTTAACCTGACTATCTATTCTAGATAAAGCGGTTGTTACATCTCCATGAAGAATAGATTGCTGTCCAGTTAAAGTTTCTTCAACTACACCTTGATTTAATTGAATTTGTCCATCTGCTAACACTTCCGCATTTTCCATAATTTCTGGAAAAACTTCTGCTAACTGTTTAGCATCCTCAGACGCAACAACATATCCTTCACCAATCATCATTGCCGCTTCTCTAATCTTATCAGATTCACTTAAAATAGAATCACCGATACTTAAAATTTCTTCCGCACCAGCTAAATCAATTTTTAATTCCCAATCGGTATCCTCTATTTCTTTCTTTGTATCTGAAACAGCGTTTTGATATTCATTATATTTTTCTGTAACTGCTTCCAATTCAACTTGAGCATTACTAAGTTCATCTAGTTGTTCTTTGCTAAGAGAACCTTCTTTCTCTCTTATATCCTCTAGCTGATTGATATGCATAGTTAATTCAGTTTTTCTCTGTGCATATCCTTCTAATATTTTTTTATTAGAATCTAATTCCGCTTCTAATTTTTGTTTTTCTAACTCGATAACTTCAGTATAATAATTAGAATCTGCTTCTCTTAAATCTTCTAGGTATTCTATTTGTCCAAGAACACCTCTAGCAGCGGCTTCTTCAAACTCTTGAGCCGCACTTACATTTTTATTATAAATGCCTGCGGTTTCCTCTAGCATCTGATTAAAAGTCTCTAAAGTAGCTTTTCCTTCTTTGCTTTTACTTAATTTATCTAAACTACCTTCGCTAGCTAATTGAGTAGAAATTTCACTAATTACAGATTTTTTATCTAATTCCTCTTGATACTGTTCTTGTTTTTTTGTTAATTCTTCAATTTCTTTTTTCTCTGTGTTAGCCGCAATAGATGCCCCATCTTTAATATCATCATATTTAGCATCAATCTCATCAAGACTCTTTAATAAAATTTCTAAAGAAAGTCCTGTTTGAGTAGAGTATTCTTTTAAAGATTCAAAAGCATTACTACCTATAACATTTCGTAGCTTTTTACCATCATCCGCTAATAATACATCAATTCCGCCTTCTTTTTCTATCTCTGCTTTCATTTTATCAAAAGCTTCTTTATTTTCACTTAAAGCTTCACCGAAAGCTTGCTTAGTAGCAAAACCTAATGTATCTGTTTTTCTATAATATTGTTCAACAATATTATAATAGTAGTCAACATATTTTGAACCAGCTTCTTCTAACAGAGGAATCTGTTTTAAAGCGTTATTATACGCGTCTGTTAAACTTTTAGAAACTTCACCAGAAGAATTTTCCCATTTTTTATTTACTGAAGACAGAGTGAATTCTAAATTACTTACATAAGCCTTTAAAGCTTCTCTCTGGTCATAATTAATTCCAGTATTCTCTTTCGCTAATAGATCTCTAATTTCGGAAATAGAATATTCTGCTTGAGCTTTATATTCCTCATAAGCTTTCTCATCGCCTAGTTGAAACTTAGCAACAGAATCATCAAGAAGTATATCTTGAACTTTCCTTCCATTTCCAATATTTATTCCAGATACTTCTGCTAATTGGCTCCTATCTACTGACGCGTCTACCGATGCTGTCTCAAGTTCTTTACCATATGCGTCTTTTTTTGCGGCTTGTTCTGCGGCTTCTACTGTTTTCTTTTCCTCAGCTTTTGCAACTTTCTTTCTTAGCTCAAGCTGTGTTGTCAACGCCGCATTTTGGGCTTCTAAGGTTTTTAGTTCCTCTTTTTGTGCAAGAGTAAGCTCATCTGGAGAAATTTGATATAATTCTTTTAATCTTTCTTGTGTTGTTTCTAACTTAGAATTTAATTCATCTACTTCCTGTTGAGCTTTTTCATACTCTTCAAATTGACTCTCTAAAGCTTCTTTTGCCTCTTTTGCACTTACCGTAAAATGATCTATAGCGAATACTACTAGTGCAATCGCACCTACTGCCGCCGCAGCCCAACCAATCCAAGAGGCTGAAAATAATGCTCCAATCGCTTCCCACGCAGTCAAAGAAGAGCCAGCTAAAGCTGGAATTGCATTTTGAGCCAAAGTTATAAGACCTGCTCGAAGTCCTTGAATCCCATCTATGAGAAGTGGTAAAGTAGAAAGCAAAACAGTAAATGATTGTCCTAATTTTTCTGTTATAGATAAAGAATCATCTGAAAAAACATCCCATATTCCTTTTAAACTAACTATAGAAGAACCTATTTCTCCAATAGAACCCGCAATGTCTAGGGCTGATTGAATAACCGCAGTATTTCTTACATCATCTATAAAGCTTTTCCATGCAGAGCGAGACTCATCTAACTTTTCTTTTACTTTTTCCCCTATCCCTGCAGCGACATCTTGTGCAGTTTTCATGACCTTCTGTGCATCACTTGCCGCTTGGCTAGCATAATCTTTACTTACTTCTGTTACCTCTTTGAAAGCTTTGCTTAATTCTGGGTAAGTCGCAATTAATTCTCCTACCGATTTTTCAGCATTTCCTGTGAGTTCACTATACTCTTTTAATTTCTTATTAAAATTTTCATAAGCACTTGCGACTTCTGGACTTGAAGAAACTATTTTTTTTACTTCATCATTATATTTTTTTACAGCGGTAGTTAAAGCTTCATAAGATTTAATTGCCTCTTCTTGCTTTGAACTATCTTTAGAAGCTTGTCTTTGATTAAAAGTAGCTAAAGTCAAAGCCCCAGTATAATTAGAAGCTTCTTTATTCAAACTTTTATACTGCTTCTGAGTCTCAGCTACTTGCTTCTGAACTTCTTTATATGTATCTGTTTTTTCTGCTTCTTCGCCCTTTCCTCTAAGGCTATCTAAGTCTAATTCTTCATTAGTTAAAGCCTTATAAAGATTTTTTGCAGCTTCCTCATTCTCTTCTAACTGTTTCTTTTGATTTTGCAAAGCATTTATTTGTTCAATAAAACCGTTAGCAATGTTCTGTTGTTCAGTAGTAGCAACAGATCCTAAATCCACAATCTCTTGCTTCATATTTACTAATTCTTTAGTATCTTCATCTAACGCAGATAATCCTTTATACTGTTGTAAAATCTCTAATTGAGCATTAAGTTGTTCAGCATTAGATTTTACATTTTTAAAATTAGCTATAGTTGTAGAAATACCACCAGCGATTTGTTTACTAAATACTCTTACACCTAAAGATCCTAGCTCAGCAAGAACAGTCTTGCCACCGCCGATATTGTCAACTAATGTTGCAATTTTATCTACAACAAAAGTAATTCCGTCGACAACTTTATTAATGGCTTCTGGCTTTAATAAAGAATCATATAAATCCTCGAAAGTAGTTCTCATTCTTTGGATATGAGCTTCTGTTCTTTCAGAATAGATGTCCTGTTGTTCTTCAAGAGTTCCCAATGCATTTTTAGAAGTATCTAAAGCATCAGTATACATATCCCAGTTATCAAATAAAGCAATTAAGTTATTATACTGTCTCTTACCTGCGATTGCAACTGCTGCCGCTTGTCTTTGTTCGTCTGTCCAAGTACTCCACTTACCTGCTACTTCTTCAATAACATTTCCCATCTCTTTTAGATGACCATTCTCATCTAAGATGTCAATGCCCATTGTTTTCATCTTTCCAGAAACTTCACCAAGAGAAACTCCAAATTCATCAACACCATCAACAGCTAGATCACCCATACGAGCATAAATTGTCTTTAGGGCTGTACCTACTGATTCTGGTGCTTGGCGGGTAACAGAAATAATAGTCGCAATCTGAGCATTTAATTGGTCAAAATCAACGCCCATAGAACTTGCTGCGGAAGCTACTTTAGAAATAGCCATAGAAGATTCAGCTAAGTCTGACGCAGTTGTAGCTGCTACAGCCGCTAACTTGTCTACATATTTTTCATAAACGTCCATTCCTTCAGCCGCAGCTTCATTAGCTACTTTATAACCATTCCAAACCGCAGTTAAATATTCCGCAGCCTGTTCTGAGCTAATCTGAGATACATTCGCGGTTTTCTGAGTAATCTCAGCTTTAGCAAGAGCATCTTCATCTGTATCACCCTGTTGATAATAAATTAAAGCTCCTTCAGTTATATCTCTTGTACTCGCGGATAGCTCTTGAGCGGTTTGACTCGCAGATTCCGCGAAATCACGCATTTCTTCCGCAGATTTGCCAGTTACAATTCTAATATTATTTAATGAAGTATCTAATTTTTCAACATAATTAACTGCTTGTTGAACGTTATTAGTTAATGCATTCATGGCTCCAGATGCAATATTCCATTTAATAGTATTGGATAGAGTTGTAGCCATATTCTCTAAGAAGCTATGAGTTTGTTTTAACTGCATATTAGTAGTTAAAATCTGAGTTGTCATATTTTTAAAAGCGGTGACGTTTTTCGAGATTATTCTGCCGTTTGTCGTCGTAAGATCGATCGTTTTGCAGGATAGGTCTGTAAATAATATCTCTCCGTTTGTCGTATCTGCGGTGA
>OGQO01001789.1_pt1 | contig 18466 bp, 10 predicted proteins | sample 1553241 | NCBI WGS metagenome assembly OGQO01 (sample SAMEA2579933, study PRJEB22360) | human gut metagenome | biome: human gut; feature: human-associated habitat; material: faeces | place: Denmark | collected 2008/2010
TATCGTCTCGATAAGGGCGGGTAATCCACCGGTCACGCCGGAGGTTTGGTTCGGTTGCTGCAAGGAATGGGTTACATCCATAATGACTGGGAAACCGAATGTTTGCATTTGCGGGATACCCCGGAAATCGACAACAAGGTCGGTATAGCCGAATGTCGTTCCCCGCTCGGTGATCATGACATTATCATTTCCCGCGTCCACTACCTTTTGTACGGCGAATTGCATGGCACCCGGCGAAAGGAACTGTCCTTTCTTTATATTGACGATTTTCCCGGTCTCGGCCGCCGCTACCAATAAATCCGTTTGGCGGCATAGGAAAGCCGGGATTTGAAGGACATCGACATATTCGGCGGCCATGGCAGCCTCCGGCGCGCAATGGATATCGGTCACGACAGGGATTCCGAAAGTCTCGCGCACCTTGCGGAGCACCTTCAGGGCCTTCTCGTCGCCGATGCCTGTGAAAGAATCGATGCGGCTGCGGTTGGCCTTGCGGTAACTTCCCTTGAAGACGTAGGGTATGCCGAGGCGGGATGTGATTTCCGTGAGCTCGCCGGCGATATCGAGGGCCATCTCCTCACCCTCTATGACACAGGGGCCTGCGAGGAGGAAGAAATTGCTGTCGGCCGAAGGAATAAGATATTTCAGGATATCCATAATATTCTTGATTAAAAAATAGATTATCTGAGATCATCGAGCACGTGGATGGCTGTGAGGGCATATAGGGCAGCCGTCTCCGTGCGGAGACGTGTGTTGCCGAAAGTCACGGGCATATAGCCGGCCTCAATAGCAGCGGCCACCTCACCCGGGGAGAAATCCCCCTCGGGGCCGATCAACACCGTGACATCGCTGCCGGCGCGGTATTCCCTCACCAGCTCACGGCGTGGCGTCGACTCATCGCAATAGCCGAAAAAGCGCATCCCCTCCCCTTCCCTATCCATGAATGAGCGGAAGGGAACCATCGGCGTAAGTAGCGGCAGGCGTGCCTTCAGCGACTGGCACATGGCGGAGACCATGATCTTCCGCAGGCGCTCCACATTGCAGACACGCCGCTCGCTGCGGTCGCAGACAAGGAAAGCCACCTCATCGACGCCGATCTCCACGGCCTTCTCGAGAAGCCATTCCATCCGGTCGATGTTTTTCGTGGGGGCCACCGCGAGAGTGATGCGTCCGGGCCAGCTCTTCTCCACCTTTTCAGACTCCACCACCGTGACCGACGCCCCCTTGGGATTGGCGTCGTCGAGACGGCACAGAAAGATATTGCCGAGGCCGTCGGTGACACGCAGCGTGTCGCCGGGCTTCATCCTGAGCACACGGCAGCAATGGGCCGACTCCTGGGGAGGAAGCATGCCTCCCTCGATTACTTCAGGAGCATAAAACTGTATCATGGCGCCACGAAACCGCTGCCATCCTCCTCGTGATCGGCGGCGACATCCTCGGAGATCTCGCCGCGACGGTTGTCGTGGAAGATGAAGATAAACAATACGGCCACCAAGAGGGCGTAGGCCGCGAAGATATACCAGGCGGTGCGCCAGCCGGCGAGCTGCACCTCAGAAGAGGCTCCGGGCGGCACAAGGGCATTGACTACATACATCGCGGCGATGGTACCGATCGTGGCTCCCAGGCCGTTGGTGCATATCATGAAGAGTCCCTGGGCACTGCTCCTCATCGATGGACTCGTCATCTTATCTACATAGAGGCCGCCGGAGACATTGAAGAAATCGAAGGCGATGCCGTAGACTATGCAGGAGAGCACGAACATCCAGACGTGGCCGGCAGGGTCGCCGGCTCCGAAGAGCCCGAAGCGGAGCACCCACGCGAACATCGACATAAGCATCACCCCCTTTATGCCGAAACGCTTCAGGCAGAACGGGATGAGGAGGATGCAGAGGGTCTCGCTGATCTGCGAGAGGGATATGAGCGCGTTGGCGTTCCGCGCAGCCCAGGCGTCGGCGAAGGCGGGGATGTCGACGAAGCTCGTGATATAGGGATTGGCATATCCGTTGGTGATCTGGAGGGAGACTCCGAGGAGCATGCTGAAGAGGAAGAAGACGGCCATCTCAGGCTGGCGCAGCAGGGCGAAGGAACGGAGGCCGAGGGCATCGACCCATCCGGAACCCTCAGGCGCGCGAGATACGGGGCACGCGGGCATCGTGAGCGCATAGGCGGCCATGACGATCGAGAGGGCAGCCGACGTGAAGAGCTGCATGTAAGTGGTCTGGAAGCGCGCGTCGTCAGGTCCGCAGAAATTCACGAAGAGCATCGAGCAGATGAAGCCTACGGTGCCGAAGACACGGATTGGTGGGAAAGCCTTCACCGTATCGAGCCCGGCCTTCGTAAGGGCGTTGAAAGCCACTGAATTGGCGAGACCGATAGTCGGCATGAAGAAGGCCACCGAAAGGGTATATAGGATGAAGAGAGGAGTAAAGGCTATCTCCGGAGTCAGGGCGCAGTAGGAAGCAGCCCCGGCCATGAACACTCCGGCGAGGAGATGGCAGAGGCTGAGCATCTTCTGGGCCGGAATCCAACGGTCGGCCATGATACCGATCAGCGAAGGCATGAAAAGGGAGACGATGCCCTGGATGGCATAAAACCAGCCGATTTCGGCCTGAAGGCCGTTGCGGGCGAGGAAATTGCCCAGAGAGGTCAGATAGGCGCCCCATACGGCGAACTCGAGGAAACTGAGAGCCGCGAGCCGCACTTTGAGCGATTGTGTCGAAGCCATGTGTCGGGTCGGAAAAAGATTATGATTAATTAGAAAATGGCGTAGCCGTACAAAGATAGGAAAAAATATGCAGATATTCACGCTTAACGTCGCGAAGAAGCGTATTTATTGCGTGCGGCCTCGTCGAGAAGGCGGAAACGGTCGTTGATTCTGAACTTCGTGCCGTCGACGGAGATGATACGGTCTTTCACGAGGGCATTTATTTCTCGGCCGTCACCGTCATGGGTGAGCTGCTGGAGCTCCTTGACGGGAAGCTCGACCGTGATAGCCGAGGCTTCGGCCTCAGTGAGCGAACTGACGATGATGGCGAGGCGTCCGATGAGGGTGTCGTGGGAATACTCGAGCTGGGCCGAGATGCGACGTTGGCAGCGGAGCGAGAGGTAGTTGTAGAAATTGATCTGATAGATTGAGTCGGTATTCAGTAGATTGACATACTGCTCCTTGCTGAAGGCCATGATGCTGACATCGTCGAGCGCCCTGACGGCGCCGTAGCTTCTGGTGTGGATTCCGAACAGGCGCTCTGCGCCGATGAGGGTGCCCTTCCCGCCGACACTGGTGACCATCAGGCCGTCGAGGCGGTTCTGATAGGCTATGCATACGGATCCGCTGATGACATAGCGGAGCATAGAAGAGGAGTCGCCTGGCTTGACAATGATATCGTCAGGAGCGTAATTGATAAAGCTGATGTTGGTCTTCTCAAGAAACGACGAGACATGGTCTTTTCCCACACCCTTGAAGAGGGGAAGATCCATTATAGTCTCATACATAGTAGCCATCGGGGTGAAAATTATAGCGCCAGCCGGGGAAATCCCGGCCATATATCATGTTTAACAATTAATGTGAGTTAAAAGTTAAGAAGTTAACGAAATAGAAACGCCGGCATTACTGCCGGCGTTTGAAGAAGTAGCGGGATCGAGAATTGAACTCGAGACCTCCGGGTTATGAATCCGACGCTCTAACCAACTGAGCTATCCCGCCAGAGGAGCATCAAGGGGTTGTTTCCTTTTTGCGAGTGCAAAGTTAGGCATTATTTTTGATTCGGCAAAAAAAATTTCAGATTATTTTAAGAAAATCGTTAATTTTGCAGTGACAACCATGAGGGCGCCCAAGAATGCAGCCCGACAATTATGACATGAGACTTATACTGAATATAGATATATCGCGGAAGCTGCTGCAGGGCATTGCCATGGCGGCGGCGATACTGGCGACGCTGTCGCTGACCGGATGTTTCACCGGCGTGGAGCGCACCGACAAGATCTCCCTCTCGCGCGGAGACCGCAAGCTTATGCGCCTCACTCCGGAGGAGAAGCTGCTCCAGAACATCACGGGCCAGCAGCTCAAAGACTGGAAGCCCGGCAAGCTCTTCCATGTGGTCGACAACAAAGCCATGATGGTCTTCGACCCGGAGGGCACTGTGCCCGACACGCTCGCCACGCCAGTCGCAGGAATGCGGCTGAGATTCAAGGGCTCTACAATCAGGAGGGCGTTCGACGGCTCGGAGATAGCGCTCGTGACGCTCACCGACGGCAGCCGCGACTACATCCTCAACACTGCCATGACGCCGGAGAAGGCCTCGGAGGAATTTATGAGCACCCGCATACCGATGCTCGTAGACGGCGATATAGTGGTCATGACCGCCGACTCCCTCAAAGGGCGCCGGGTGTGGTCGCGCTCCGATATATATTACGACGAGAGAGGTCGCAAGGTGGGCCACGACAAGTTCGTGGCCTTCACGGTGCTCGACGTTGAGCCCGGCGACATGGTGTTTCCCCTCAAGGTGAAGCTGCGCGATGACGAAGGGCGAGTGCTCTACATGAAGATGAACTACGGCATATCGTCGAAGGAGAGCCGGAGTTTTCCGCGCATGTTCTCGCTGAGCGATATCCGCGAGCGATACCCGGCGATCACCGACGAGGTGTGGCGTCTGATATGCGCCGGCAAGGTGCAGCTCGGCATGACTAAAGACGAATGCAAGCTCTCCCTCGGAAATCCGTCGGAGGTCTCTTCAGGCCACGACTACAGCCAGACGGTCGATATCTGGCACTATCCCGACGGCATATACCTCCTATTTGAAGACGGGCGCCTCACCAGAATGCGCTATTGACACATATTATATAAGGATATTTATATAAGATATGGAATTCAAGAAAAACCACGAGCTCGCTCCCCTCACCACCTTCGGACTGCCGGCAAAGGCCCGGCTCTTCGCCGAGTATTCGAGCGCCGACGAGCTGCTGAAGATATCCCGCACCCCGGAATTCACCGAAAACGAAGTGCTGCACATCGGCGGAGGCAGCAACCTGCTTTTTGTAAAGGATTTCGACGGTCTTGTGCTGCACTCTCGAATCCTCGGAATCACCGACTACCGCAAGGATGACGACACGGTGTTCGTAATAGCCGGCGCAGGCGTGAAATGGACCGACCTTGTGGATCATTGTGTCGGGAAGGGGTATTCCGGTCTCGAGAACATGGCGGGCATTCCCGGCGAGGCCGGAGCATCGGCCGTGCAGAACGTGGGAGCCTACGGTGCGGAAGCCCGCGACGTGATCCACCATGTGGAGTGTTTCGACTGCCGGTGGCGCAAGACGGTGGTCTTCACCAATGAGGAATGCCGCTTCGGCTATCGCGACAGCATCTTCAAGCACGAGGGCAAAGGCCGATATATAGTCTTGCGTGTGAGCTACCGTCTGCGCGTCGGCACGGAGGCACGCAATCTCGGCTACAGACCGCTGCGTGAGCTCGCCGGGCGTCTCGGACGCACACCTACGATCTCGGAGGTGCGCGACGAGGTGCTGCGTGTCAGAAACGAGAAGCTTCCCGATCCGGCGGAGCTCGGCAGCGCGGGAAGCTTCTTCAAGAATCCGGTGGTACACCGCCACTACTACGAGGAGATGATCCGGCCCGAATTCGGCGACATACCCTATCATGAGGTCGACAGCCACCATATCAAGCTGGCAGCCGGATGGCTTATCGAGCATGCAGGGCTGAAGGGCGCCGCAGTGGGTGGCGCCGTCGCGCACCCCGCCGGTGTCTGGTGATCGTCAACACGGGCAGCGCCACTGCCTCCGACGTGGTGGAGCTGGCCGCCAGGGTCGAGAAGACCGTGAGCGACAGATATGGCGTCACACTGAGGCCGGAGGTGAATTTCATCGACAGGACGCTGAGGGTCACAGTGCTCGGAAGCGGCACGTCGAAAGGCGTTCCTGAGATCGGATGCCGCTGCCGCGTGTGCCGCTCCGCCGACCCGGACGACAGGCGTCTCCGCGCATCGGTGCTGGTGAAGACCCACGGGCTCTCCCTTCTGATCGACGCCTCCCCCGATTTCCGGCAGCAGGCCCTGACCCACGACCTGCGCCATGTCGACGCCGTGCTGCTGACCCACAGCCATTACGATCACGTAGGGGGCATCGACGACCTGCGTCCCTTCGCGGCGCAGGGTGCGGTCGACATATATCTGCGCAAGGATGTAGACAGCGACCTGCGCAATCGGCTCGACTACTGCTTCCGCGACCATCTCTACCCCGGAGTGCCGAAGCTGAACCTGAGGGTGATCGACAACCATCCCTTCTATATCGACGGCGTGAAGATCACGCCGGTGGAGGTGCTCCACGGCAAGCTCCCGATCTACGGCTACCGTATAGGAGATTTCGCCTATATCACCGACGCCAAAACAATAAGCGACGACGAGCTCGACAAGCTGCGCGGCCTCGACACCCTGATCATCAACGCGCTGCAGATCGAGAAGCATTTCGCCCACCTCTCACTTGACGAGGCTCTCGACGTCATCAGGGAGCTGAAGCCACGCCGCGCCTTCCTCACCCACTTCAACCACCACATCGGCCTCAACAGCGAGCTGCTGGAGAAGCTGCCTCCCGACGTGCGCCCCCTCACCGACGGCATGACCATCGAAGTAAACTGATAATCACTCTAAAGTGAACAAGCGATTCATACATACAGTCCTTAGCCGGAAGCTTTCAAGGCCTCTGGCGATACTGTCGCTGCTCATTACGGCGATTTTCCAATCGTATTCCGATGCGAAAGATATCAATTATTCCGATTTCTACAGGAGATACAGAAAGCTGACTCCCTCTGAGCTCTGCGTAAAGGGATACGACTGCCTGAAGGCCGACGACCAGGAAACAGCGCAGGCGTTTTTCAATCTGGCGGCCGGTATGTGGAACGACGACCTTCCATACAGAGACAAGGTGAACTGCATCATATCGATGAACAATATAGGATCTTTCCTGATATTCCACAACCACAATCCCCATCAGGCATATCCCCTTCTCGCCAAGGCCCTTGACCTCGCACGGAATGAGGACGCCTCGACAATCCTTCCTGTGATTTACGACAACCTCGCAAAGATCTACGACGATTTCGGCGACATCAACCGGTCAATGGCCATGTACAGAGACGCGTACACTCTGTCGGAAGGACGCACCGACAGAATCACCGTCAACAAGATATTCAACGATCTCGCAGGCACGGCGGTATTCAACGGCCGTCTCGACAGCATAAGGGGGCAGATTGAGTCGCAGCTGGCACTTCCGGTCGACACGTCGGTGCTCTCCCCGTATTCCTCGAAGCTGGCCGAGGGCCTCGACGCCATGCTTGCCAGGCATTACAGGAAGGCGGCGGAGATACTTACTGATGCCGACCCGCTTGTGAAAAGCGACATCGACCAGTCGCACTATCTTGTGGCTCACTATCTCATCACGGCCCGCGCATTAATGCTCGCCGGAAACCACGACAAAGCCGTGGAGATACTCGGGAAAGCCGAGAAAACCGTTGCTGAATCGGGTATCATATACATGCTCCCTAAAATATATGCGTCGCTCGAGCAATGCTACCGCAGCAGAGGAGACGCGGCGCGTGCCGTCCATTTCAGACTCAAGAAACTCGAGACCCGAGATTCACTATATGACGCCGGAAGCTTCAGCAAGATCAAGGATCTCGAGTCGGCCCACGAGATCGACAAGCTCAACAAGGGGATAGCGGAGGCTACCATACGCCATTCCCACCGTCTGACCCTCATCTGGATTCTGGCCTCCGGCCTGATCATAATCATCGCCCTGCTCGCCTTCCTCGCGATCAAGAACCATTCGCTCAACGCGCGAAACAAGACACTGGTGTTGAAAAACGAGGAAGCAAACGAGCGCCAGAGAATAGACCGTCTGCTGCGGCTTGACTACGAGAAGAAGATCGACAGGCTCAGGTCTCTTATCCGGGAGCCGGATGCGGAACGCCCGCAGAGTGAAAAGGCCGAAGCCCCGGCCTCCCGCGACCGGCAGCCTGTGCCCATGACCAGAGAGGAGATGGTGGAGACCATCAGGCGCATAAAGAACGTCACCGAGGAGAGCCCGGAGATATACTCCCCTGACTTCTCGCTCGACCGGCTGGCGGAGATCACCGACTGTAAATCCGTATATCTGTCATACGTCATCAACACTGAATTGAAAAAGAACTTCAACACCCTGATCGCTGAAGCCAGAATCAGGAAAGCCTGCGAGCTGCTCCTCGACGAAGACACGGCCCATACCCTCACGCTCGACGCGATAGCGGAGAGGGTCGGCTACAAATCACGCTCCCACTTCAGCGCCGTGTTCAAGAAAATCACCGGCATATCCCCTTCGAGATACGCAGCCATAGCACGGGAGGCATGACAGCGGGCCACCCTGAAGGAGTGAATTTCGGTGGAAAACGCTGCATCAGGCGCCCGGATCGCCTGAAACTCGTCTGATTTTATAATTCCGCACACATACGGCCTTGATTATTCATGCTCCTAATCCGATATAGACTAAATTTGCAACCGAAGTCAGCAATCCGGATCAGGGAGCCGACATTCACAGACAAATACCAGTTTAACCAAAAACACAACAAAATGTCAAGAACGCTACACACTCCAAGAAGCTTCTGCCTGGCGGCCGTTCTCGCGGCGCTGCCTCTCCTCTCCCTCCCATCGCAGGGGGCCGCGGCGGAAGAGCCGATCATCTCCATGGTGACGCAGGCCCATGTGCAGGCCGGCGGAAAAGAACTGTCATTCCGGCTTATGGCATCCGAGACCACCTCCGTGACGGTGGATTTCGGAGACGAGGAAAAAACTTTCGAGATCACGGCATCGGCATCGCCTGACGACGCGACATGGATTGACGGCCCTATTCCGGCCGACGGTGAGATCAAGGTCTACGGAGATCCGCAACTAATTGACTACGTTGACCTCTACGGCGTATATCTCTCCCAGGCGGAGATGAGCAGGCTCTCCAATCTGTCGGTGCTCATCCTCTCCCACAACCAGCTTACCGACTTTGATTTCTCTCCATTCAAAAGCCTCCAGTATCTCGACATCCGCGACAATGCTTTCGCCAACCTGAAGCTCGACCAGAGGCTCGACGAGCTCGCATATCTCGACATCAGCTACAGCGCCACACAGATCGACTATAGCTTCTCCCTGGCCAACTATCCCAATCTGCTGATGTTCGAGTCCACCAGCATGCCGATATACTCCATCGATCCGTCGGTGTGTCCGGGACTCATACAGCTCTCGATCGACGGCACAAACGTTTCCTATCTCGACCTTTCCGGGAATCCGGAACTGAGAATCCTGAACATCAGCGAGACTCAGATCAGGAACATCGACGTGACACCATGCCCGAAGCTGGAACAGCTCTACTGCAACCATGAGGGCTCACTCAACAACGAATACAAGATATCGTCGCTCGACGTCTCGCAAAACCCTCAGCTCAAAGTGCTGTTCTGCACCGGAAACCTGCTCACAGACATAGACGTAAGCAACAATCCCCTCCTCACCGACCTCTATGCCGGGAAAAACCACCTCACACACGTCGACATCTCCGAGAATCCCGACATCATAAACCTCTCCATCAGGCGCAACGACTTCACATTCGCCACTATGCCGATAGTGGATGAACGGGTGAATCTCGAATGGTCGCCCATGAATCCCATGAAGGTCGACCCGGCATATCCCGAAGGAGCCTCCATCGACCTGAGCGACAAGGTGCTCCGCGAAGGCGGCGAGACATATGCGATGGCCTTCATGGTCAACAACCTCGAGCCGTCATACCCCATACAGCTCGTGGAGGGCACCGACTATACCTACGCCGACGGGACCGTCACCCTTAAGCGTGAGATGGCCGACAGCTGCTACGTGGAGTTCTTCAACACACTCTTCGACGGCGGCGTGACGGCTACCTCAAACTTCAAGGTGAAATCAAAGGAGCAGTTCGGCAAGCCCACGAAGGTAGTCTCCATGACGACCCTCGCCGAGGCAGGCACCGAACTGAGCTACAATCTCTATCTCGGCGCCAGGAACGCCGACTATGACAATCCGGTGGAGATATATGTCGACTTCGGCAACGGCGAGCTCGTGCCTTTCCAGGTGACGTCGCAGTCTCCCGTCAACGGAACAGTCGCCGGCCCCGAAATCGGCATATACGTGCCCGACGGCCAATTCCTTTCCTATCTTGAAGTCAACGGCGTGCCTCTCGCAGGCATCAACGTCTCGGCGGCAAGGGAACTGGAGGTCATCGACATCGAGAACTGCGGCATAGAGGATATCGACCTCTCATGGAACAACGAGCTGACAAAAATCAACGTTTCCAACAACAACCTGCGCTCGCTCGACCTCTCGGGCGTGAACAAGGCTTTCGTGAAAAACGTGCTTACCCAGGTCTATGCCTTCGGCAACCAGATCGGGAGATTCGTGATCGAGAACAAAGACATCATAACCGACATCAATCTCGCCGACAACGATCTCGAGGAGATTGACATAACAGACGCGGAATTCCTGACGAGCCTCAATCTATCAGGCAACAGATTCGCCGAGATCAACCTTAGCGGATGCAAGTCGATGCAGAATCTCGATCTGTCGAGAAACGACCTTACTTCCCTCAGCATTCCCGAAGAGGCCCTCTCAACCCTGACGTCGCTGAAGGTGGACAACAACGCCTTCGATTTCGCGACCCTTCCGGTGAAAACCGCCACCATGTATTCCTTCCAGTATGCACCGCAGGCCATGATAGACATCCCCTCGAAAGCATACAGGGTAGACCTCTCGAAACAATGTGTGGACGTTCCCACCTCATATATAACATACGACGAAAACTGGCAGCCGACGGTAGTCACCGAGACCAATCCTACGGTTATCACATGGTTTGACGCCGAAGGCAATGAGCTCGCCGAGGGCTCCGACTATACCGTAGACAACGGCATCACATCGTTCTCCGGCGATATGGTGGGCCGGAACGTATATGCCGTGCTTTCCAACGCTTCGCTGCCCGACTTCAGCGGCGACAACGCCCTGGCTACCACTGTGGCCACGATAGCCGGAGCTCCTCAGAACGTGCTCGCCTCGTTCACTACCACCGAGGGTGGACAGACAGTAGACCTGCGCATGGCGTCGGCGGAAGAAGGCACATATGTATATGTAGACTGGAGCGGCGACGGCAGCTATATGCAGGAATGTCAGCTCTCCACCACCTACACGGCATTCGAGGCTACGACGACAAAGGGCGCCGACGTGAAGGTGCTGGCATATGAGGACAACGACCCCATCACCGTCTTCTCCATGACCGGAGCATCCGTAAAGGATGTGGACGTGACGAAAATGAAGAACGCCGTCATGATCGGCATCTTGCATGGCGAGCTCGATGAAATCACACTCCCAGAGAGCGACAATCTGCGCGAGCTGGTGCTCGAGGGCAACAACCTCAAGGCCGTAGACCTCTCCCGCAACCCCAACCTGTATTCAGTGGTGCTCAACGACAATATGCTGGAGGCGGTCGACTTCTCGGCAAACGGCAACATCGAATGGCTTTCGATATCAGACAACAGCCTCAAGACCCTTGACGTGAGCATGCTTCCGGGCCTCTATCAGCTTCACGCCCACCGCAACAACCTCGAGGCAATCGACCTTTCGGCAAACCCCCGTCTGGGCACAATCGGATTCGAGAGCAACATGCTGTCGCAACTCGACCTCAGCCATAACCTCGAGCTGCTTCAGGTGATAATAGGACGCAACCGCATGAACTTCGCCACACTGCCTCTGCCGAGGGAGGAATGGGGCACACTCTACTCCTATTCCAACCAGGAGCCGATGAGCGTGAAATGTGAAGACGGAAAGGTCGACCTCTCGTCGCAGGCCGAGGTGGAATCAGTTCCGACCACATATTATTGGTTCCTCGGAGTTCCGGAGCTCGACCCTGAAGCGGGCACCGTAACAGGTGTGCTCCTGGAGGAAGACACCGACTACACCATCGAGAACGGCGTGACGACATTCCTCCGCAAGCCTACTGACTACGTGACATGCGTGATGCAGAACGAGGTGTTCCCCTATCTGGCACTCTTCACCGACCCCGTCGAGGTGAATATTTCCGGAATCGACACTGTGGAGAATGATGCTCCCGAAATCACCCTCCAGGGCAACACAATCACCGTCAGCGGCGCCTCATACGCCGAGATCTGCGACATCAACGGCATCAGCATAACGATGGCACATCACGGAAACATCCATGAGGCCGCCAACCTCTATCCGGGGATCTATCTGGTGAAAGCCGACGGCACCACCAGGAAGGTCATTGTGAAATAAGACAGACACTATAAGGAAAAGACTCCGGACGCCTGATAGACAGACGTCCGGAGTTTTTTCCCCATACCGTCCGGAATACCTTCCGGGCCGGCTGAGCGATCAATAGTTGCAGGCCTCGATCTCGAAGAAGCTCTGCGGATGGGCGCATACCGGGCACTTCTTGGGAGCCTCTTCAGCCACTGTCACGTAGCCGCAGTTGCGGCATATCCACATCTTCTGCTGCGGACGCGCGAACACTTCCTTCTCCTCCAGGTTCTGAGCGAGCTTGCGGTAGCGCTCCTCGTGGCGCTTCTCGATCTGGCCCACCATCCTGAACTTGGCGGCGATTTCGGTGAAGCCCTCTTCCTGGGCCTCTTTCGCCATGACGTCATACATGGTGGTCCATTCGTAGTTCTCCCCCTGGGCTGCCGCCTTCAGATTGTCGAGCGTGGAGTGGAGGTCGCCTCCCTCGAGGTATTTAAACCAGAGCTTGGCGTGTTCCTTCTCATTGCCTGCGGTCTCCTCGAAGATGGCGGCTATCTGCTCGTAGCCCTCCTTGCGGGCCTTGGATGCGAAATAGGTATACTTGTTGCGGGCCATCGACTCCCCGGCGAAAGCGGTCTGGAGATTCTTTTCTGTCTTTGTTCCTTTAAGGTCTTTCATATTCATTTGCTATATAAGACGCGCATGACCATCATGCGCTATAAATCATAACAACCAACCGGCTCCGAAAGTTCACCTGATACAACTCTGTATTAAATAAAACAAGAGGTCGGACCTCGGTATACATTTTTTTGCCTCATTATTTGGGAATATTTATTAAATTTGCAGTTGAATTCAAGATATGTGTCGCCGGAGCATCAGGGAAAGCGAGGCATATTGAATAAAACACGATGTCGAATGAAGGTCAGCCCCATTATCAGAAGAATCATATCTCATAATCACATCACATTCCGACTGCAGGTGATTATTGCGGTGGTCATGATGTCGCTGCCGGCCCTGACATGCCGTAGCTTCACCGTCTCGCAGCAGACCCGTGAGGAAGCGGAGCGCCTTCTCGAGGAATGTGAGTCAGCCGCCGCGCTGCGGCAATATGACCTGATGGTGAGCCGGGGCACGGCCCTCATGCGACTCGGGATGTCGGCCGGACGGGAAGACGATGAAATCATCGGGGCGAGCTACGTATTGCGTGGGAGGGTCAACCGGCGCGACACCGCCGACATGAGCCCCGACGTGATAAGGCTCGAGACATCGCTTCCACATCTCGAGGGGGAGAAGAAATGGGGGATCGCGGCCCATGCCACCAAAGCGCTCTCGGTCTATTACCATCTCATAGGCTCCGACTTCTCGCGGGCATCCTCATATGCGTTCAGGTCGCTTGAACATTCCCGCCGCGCCGGGTCGCTGCGGAAAGAGGTGGACGCCCTTTCGGGCCTCGCCAGCATTTATTTCAACAAGGGCGACAACTCCGGCTTCGACTATGCGCTTGCCAGCTACCGCAAGGCCAGGGAGCTGAAAGAGGAGCGCGAGCTCTACGTGCCCACCTCCAACATGGCCAACTATCTCTTCAACCAGAACAAGCTTCACGAAGCGCTGAAATACCTTAAAGAGTCTGACGGAATCGCGTCCGGGCTGCACATGGACTCCGAGAGAAGCTATATCAATTCATTCTACGGCGACATCTACGGAGCCATGGGGCGCAACGCGGAGGCAGAGAAATATTACCGACTCAGCATCAGCGACGACAAGGCGTCGAGCAAATACGACCGCATCTATTCCCGCATATGCTATGCGATCTTCCTGATGAGGGAAAACCGTGCCGAAGAGGCTTTAGGGCAGCTGAGGGATGCAGAGGCGCTGAGCGAGGACTACAGGGTGCAGTCGTTTCGCATCCAGATCTATAACCTTCTCTCCTCTATCTACGAGCATAAAGGGGATTACAGCAAGGGGCTCGACTACTACCGGCTCGGGGCCGAGATGCGCGACTCGATATTCACCCGGGAGAAGGAACGGGAGTTCACACTGCTCGACCTGCGCTACAAGGTGTCGGAAGAGCAACGGCGCAACGCCGAACAGAGCATGGAGATCATGCGCAAAAACCGTACCCTCGCGGCAGGCGCGGCTGTCGCCGTCCTGCTGCTCGCGCTCCTTATCGGCGGCTTCTTCTATTACAAGAGGCGGATGCGCGACTACAGGGCAACAGTGAGCCGCAGCCTCGAGAACGCCGAGACGGAGCGGCGCCTGCGCGAACAGCTCGAGAAGGCGCTCGCCGACCGCCGAGAAAACGCCTCGCAGAAGACTTCCGGACTAAGCGACAGCAAACGACAGGAGATGTTTGCCACCCTCGAGAGGTTGATGAACGAGGAGAAGATCTACCGCCAGACCGATCTCTCGCTCGAGAAGACAGCCGCCATGCTCCAGACCAACCGCACATACCTCTCCCAGATCGTCAATGAGGAGACCGAGGGATCGTTTTCGACCTACATCAATTCATTCCGCCTCCGGGAGGCCATAGAGCTTCTGTCTGACCCCGACAACGACGCCCCGTTGAAAAACATAGGCCTCGAGGTGGGATTCTCAAGCCCGTCAAACTTCTATTCGCTCTTCCGACAGAAGGTAGGCGTGTCGCCCTCGGTGTTCCGCAGTAATGTCAAGAATATTAGAAGAGGCAATAAAAATAATCAATTTGACAATCAAGATTAACAATTTACGAATTAAACGGTCGAAAACTTTGACATCCTTTGCTTGATTGATAAATTTGGGCTCAAATTCAATCGGCAGAGGAAGCCGGGGAAACCCGCCGGGTTGAAACCGGTTTCTGATCCATAATATTAACTTCAATCCAACTCCGACATGAAAAGATTGACCACTTTGATGGTTGGAATGGGCATCGCAGTCGCAGGCATAGGAATCTATGCCGAAGTGCCGGCTGACTTCAGACTCCCCCAGGGGTATGACCCATTCAATCTAAACTACAGTTTCTCGCCCGAGCAGCTCAAGGCGCTGCAGGGAGAGGCTCCGGCAGCCGCCCCGCAGACAGGGAGACACGGGCGCATGACCGAAATCAAACACGAGGGCGCCGAGACACCTCAGTATTTCGTGGCAGCCCAGACCTACCACAAGGACTACGTGTTCAACTACGAGGGTGGCGCGGTGACCACCTACGACATCGGCGTCAAGGTAGACGGCGACAAGGTCACCATCAGCAACTTCTTCAACCTCGAGGCCCAGTCGACGGAATGGATGCAGGGTGAGGACTGGGATGTGGAGGGCGTCTACGACCCGGAGGCCCATACAGTAACCATACCCGCTCTCCAGGACTATGAGTCATCGACCAAATGCGGCAAGATCGGCGACACATATATATGTATACTCGCAGCCGGCGAAGTCAACGACAAAGGACAGATGGCTCCGGCCGACGAGCTCGTCTTCAATGTGGTGGGCGACTTCGAGGCCCTCACCACCGACATGGACTTCGGTATAATGAACTATATCGAGGCAGCCGGCATGGCATACGGATTCCAGACCATGTACCGCAGCTTCTATGCCTCGCTTCCCGGCGACGAGCCGAAGCTCATCGCCTTCAACAACTCGTTTGAGTTCGGCCAGACATATCCGAATACTCCCGCTACCAAGACGGTGACTGTCTTCAATGTCAGCGGAGTCGACGTGGACTATGCGGTGAATGTCGAGTCTGACGGCAACGCCTTCTCCGCCACTCCGGAGGCCGGCGTGATCGACGCCAGGAGCTATCTGGAATACACACTTACCTTCAACACCCCGGAGGTCGGTGAATACGAAGGACTTGCATCGGTGGCATATGAAGGAGCAGCCGAAGACCCGCAGCCCATCGACGTGCTGATGTTTGGCGAGGTTATCCCCTTCCCCGACTATTCCGAGATCGTGAAGGGCGGCGAGTTCCAGTTCTCCACCAACATCGAGTATCCCTTCGAGATGACCGAAGTGGAAGGCCAGAGAGTGGCCCGCTCCACAATCAACGGCCAGTACGGCTCCTCGCAGCTCACAGTGACTTTCTCCGTGCCTGAAGACAATATCGGCACCCTCTCCTGGAAAGGCGTCACCACCAACAACAGCTACTGGTATTGCAACGCCGGCGGCGTGTTTGTCGATGACCTGGGCACTCCCCTCTTCTCCGAGACCGGCACCGCCGACATCAGCCGCTCCATCGAGTTAGGTCCCGGCGAGCACACGGTGCGCTTCCAGTATGACGGCTACCAGTATACCGGCGACGAGGCCAACGGTCTGTATGTATATGACCTTGAGCTCGTCAACACTCCGGCCGAGGCCCTGAACGTGGTGATGGAGACTCCGGAGGTTGACTTCGGCAACTTCCTCATCCGCGACGACAACGGCGTTGCCGGCAATGCCGTGATAGTAATCCGCAACAAAGGCACCGAACCCCTCTCCATCGCTTCGGCAGAGAGCGACAACGAGGCATTCTCGATTGACGCCCTGCCAGACACCTCGGCCGGTCTGCTCGAGACCATCTCCCTCCCTATCACGTTCACAGCCAAGGAGGCCGGTGAATACGAAGGCGTCATCACCATCTGGACAAGCGCCGGCACAGTGACTGCCAACGTCAAGGCATACGCACGCCGCATGACCGACTTCTCGGCACTCGTAACCGAGGGTCTGGAATACGTCACATCGTTCGACACCAACGAGACCGCTCCCTTCGAGATGGACGGCGCCACAGCCTACAACGCCAACTCCGGCGAGGCCGACACCACGCCGACACAGGCATGGGTCCAGATCAACTTCACAGTGCCGGCCGGCAAGGCAGCCATCGTAAGCTGGGACGGCCACAGCTACGGCCACGTCCAGAATCCCGAGATGGAATGGGACGGAGACTACTCATATTTTGAATATCAGCATCCCATGAACTCCGGCAGCAACCAGTGTTACGGCGACAAGGACTGCGGCAGCGACGTCCAGTTTGGCGATGAGTTCTGGGCCGACAAGCTCACCTGCATCCCCGGCGACCACTTCTTCAAGTTCCAGTTCAACAAGAACGGCGACGGCCTCATCAGCGAGAAAGACCGTCTCGAGATCTCCAACTTCAGGATCCATCTTGTAGACTTCCCCGAGCACGGCGTGGAGGCCGACACCTACGAGGTTGAGTTCGAGCCCACTTACGTCGGCGAGAACAGATATATGACGGCCGTGGTCAACCTGAAGAACACCGGCAGCGAGGTTCTCGAGATCACAGGCGAGGAATCGGGCCATCCCTTCTACGGCGTTGTGCCCGAGTATGCGAAGGCCCAGTACAACCAGACAGTGCAGGTAGGCCTCTGGTTCTTCCCCTCCGAGGAAGGCGACTTCACCGGCGAGGTGACATTCCAGACCAATGCCGGCGACGTGGTGATCAACTGCCACGGCACCACCAAGCCCATGGAAGGAATCCTTCTCTGCGGCGACGTCGAGGATGAAGCCTATGGCTGGAGCTTCTACGACGCCGACGCCGACGGCAACTGCTGGAGCCTCGGCTACAGCCTCTGGGGCGACGCTCCGCAGTGGGTACACAGCGGCCACGACTGCTTCGGCTCCAACTCCTGGACCTACGACTCAGGAGAGATTGCTCCCGACAACTGGCTCTTCTCGCCGGTGATCACCATTCCTTCCGACGGCGCCATGCTCCAGTGGTTTGCAGCCTCACACCACCACGAGCGCTACGCCGAGAACTACAGCGTATACGTAGTTGATCCCGTTGAGACCGCCGACCCGACCAACCTCGACAACCAGACGGCTCTCTTCAGCGAGACACTGACAGTCGAATCAGCCGACGTATGGCAGGAGAGGACACTCGATCTCGCCGAATTCGCAGACCAGAAGGTACAGATCGCATTCCGCCACCACGACTGCGACGGCCAGTATGTATTGAAGATCGACGACATCTTCGTATTCGACATGGAGAAATGGGCAAGCCTCGGAGTCGAGAATATCGGCGACAGCTTCGGCGAGGCCGTCTCCACAGAGATCTATGACATCAACGGCATCCGCCTCAACAGCCTCACCGATGGCGTCAACATAGTGCGCGTCACCTACTCCGACGGCACAGTGAAGACCCACAAGATAATAGTAAGGAAATGAGAAAAACCATAATGCTGACTACAGCGTGTCTGGCCCTCTGGGCCGGACAC
>OGQO01001790.1_pt1 | contig 18461 bp, 11 predicted proteins | sample 1553241 | NCBI WGS metagenome assembly OGQO01 (sample SAMEA2579933, study PRJEB22360) | human gut metagenome | biome: human gut; feature: human-associated habitat; material: faeces | place: Denmark | collected 2008/2010
AAGATCAACACCCCGCCGTCGCACTGTAAGCTACGGCATAGGCGCCGCCGCTGTTCAACGAGGCGGGCAGATCCTTCTCGCCGAAGAGCATACCTTTGAGTTCGATGTCGAGATCCCAGCCCTTGGCGATGCGGAACTTGTTCAGCAAACCGGCCGTGAAAGCGAACGAGTGGTCCGTCCCGTAGCCCCAGTCGCGCTGGAATTTGTCGGTGAAACCCGATACGTGGTAACCGAAGCCGGCGAAAGGCACTGCGTAATAGACGCGGTCGTCACGCTCGCCGCCGATCCAGTTCGACAGATTCACCATGAAGTCCATGTGCGTGAAGATGTACGGGTCTTTCATGTATTGGTTGCCGAATGCCGTGTCGTTCTGGTACTGGCCGCCCTGAATTTGCAGGCGGGCACCCATTACGGGGTGGAACCATTTGGTCAGCGAGAAGTCGGCCTGCCAGTTGATGTGGTTGAAGCGCGACGATCCGAAATCGTCTTTTCCCAGCGTGCCGTTGAAGACCATAATTTGGGCGCCTCCGGCGACGGTGATTTCCCAGTTGTCGAAGAAACGGTTGGTTTCGTAACCGGCCCAGCCTCGTCTCTTGGGCTGTTGCTCTTCTACGACGATTTCTTCTGCGACAGCGACAACCTGGGCTGAAGCGGCTGCGGCACAAAGAACGAGTGCCATCGTAATGAATAATTTTTTCATGTAGTTCGAATTTAATGTGTAATAATTTTTTGTTTTCGTGTATGTAAACCCTTACACGGGAGCTTGATTCATCTCTATATATCCTTTTGTAGAAGCTAAAAGCAAAGTCCGGGCCAAAAGCCCGGACCTCGTTTGACGTTTTGTATATTTTATTGTCTGTCGGCAGAGAATCAACCGCATTTCGAGTACCCGCAGGACATGCACGTAAGACACCCGTTCTGATAGGCCATCGTCTCCTGGCCGCAGCTCGGGCACTTGTCCTTGGTTTTGGTGCCGTCCGAGATATATTGCTTCAGTGCTCGTTCCACACCCAGCTTCCAGGTATTGATGGTTTCGCTGTTCAGGTGGAGCGATTCGATGAGCGATACGACGTTGGTGATCGGCATGCCGTGGCGCAGGACGCCCGAAATCAGCTTGGCGTAGTTCCAGAACTCTTCGTTGAACAGGCGCGAAATGCCGCCGATGGTGTTGGTGTAGCCGTATCGGTCGATATACTGGAAGTCGTACCGTTTCGAACCGTTCTCCTCGCGTACCTTTATAATAAAGCCCTTGTTGATTTTGGGCGGAATATACATGGCGTCCTCTTCGATTTTACCCGTGAAGATTTCGTAAGGGCGTCCATCCTGCAGGCCGACGAAGGCGATCCAGTTTTCGTTGCCGTTTTTGAAACGCACGATGTCCGCCGGGATCGATTTGGGGCGTTTGAGAATGGTCTGCCCGTTCTCCTCTTTTGCCGCTTTTTTCTTCTTATCGATCAGTACGCCTTCGCGGCAGCCGTCGCGGTAAACCGTTACCCCTTTGCAGCCGCACTCCCAGGCCGTGCGATATACGTCCGCTACGAGTGCTTCGGAAACGTCGTTCGGCAGATTGACCGTCACCGAAATCGAGTGATCGACCCACTTCTGAATTTCGCCCTGCATCTTGACTTTGGCCACCCAGTCGATGTCGTTGGCCGTCGCGCCGTGATAGGGCGATGCGGCTACCCACCGGTTGAGCTCATCGTCCGATATGTCTTGCAGTTTCGAGGTATCGTATCCGTTGGCTTCGAGCCATTTGACGAAGTTGTGGTGATAGACGTTGTACTCTTCGAACTTTTCGCCCATATCGTCCACGAAAGCCACTTTGGCATCCTGGTCCGAAGGGTTGATCTTGCGGCGACGCTTATAGACGGGACGGAAAACCGGTTCGATGCCCGACGTGGTTTGCGACATGAGCGAGGTGGTTCCCGTAGGGGCGATGGTCAGCATGGCGATATTGCGTCGTCCGTGTTTTACCATTTCGGCGTAGAGCTCCGGATCGGCCTCCCGGATGCGGCCGATCATCGGGTTCTTCTCCTCCTTGCGTGCATCGAAAATTTCGAACGCTCCGCGCTCTGCGGCCATCTTTACCGAGGCGCGGTAGGCTTCCAGTGCGAGGGTCTTCTGTACCTTCACGGCGAAAGCCGTCGCTTCGGGCGTACCGTAACGGAGTCCCAATGCTGCGAGCATGTCGCCTTCGGCCGTGATGCCCAGTCCCGTACGACGTCCTTTGCGGGCCATCGTGCGGATCTTTTTCCAGAGTTCGAGTTCCACGCGGCGAATGTCTTCGTCTTCGGGATCGGCGGCGATCTTATTGATGATCAACTCGATTTTTTCCAATTCCAAGTCGATGATGTCGTCCATCATACGCATCGCCTTCTCGACGTGTTGCTTGAATTTCTCGAAGTTGAACGACGCTTCTTTGGTGAAAGGTTTGTCCACGTAACTCAACAGGTTGATCGCCAGCAGGCGGCACGAGTCGTAGGGGCAGAGCGGAATTTCGCCGCAGGGGTTGGTCGCCACGGTCGTAAATCCTTCGTCGGCATAGCAGTCGGGAATACTCTCGCGGATGATCGTGTCCCAGAACATTACGCCCGGTTCGGCCGATTTCCAGGCGTTGTGGATGATCTTGTCCCAAAGTTTCTTGGCGTCGATATCCTGCTGGTAGAGCGGTTTGTCCGAGTGAATCGGGAACTGTTGGTGGTATTTCTTCCCGGCGAGTGCCGCACGCATGAATTCGTCGTCGATTTTGACCGAAACATTGGCGCCGGTCACCTTGCTCGTATCGACTTTGGCATCGATGAAACGCTCTGCGTCGGGATGTTTGATCGAAAGGGTGAGCATCAGAGCTCCCCGGCGACCGTCCTGGGCCACTTCGCGCGTCGAGTTCGAGTAACGCTCCATGAAGGGGACGATACCGGTCGAGGTGAGCGCCGAGTTGAGCACCGGACTACCTGTGGGGCGGATGTGCGAAAGGTCGTGCCCCACGCCGCCGCGCCGCTTCATCAGTTGCACCTGCTCCTCGTCCATGCGGAAGATGCCGCCGTAGGAGTCTGCCGGATTCTTGTGGCCGATGACGAAGCAGTTCGAAAGCGAAGCCGCTTGGAAGTTGTTGCCGATACCGGTCATGGGACCGCCTTGCGGGATGATGTAGCGGAAGTGGTCGAGCAGTTCGAACACCTCCTGCCGGTTCATAGGATTGGGGTACTTCTTTTCGATCCGTTCGATCTCGGCGGCGATGCGCTCGTGCATATCGCGCGGAGTTTTTTCGTAAATATGGCCGTACGAATCTTTCAGGGCATATTTGCTTACCCAAACCGTAGCGGCCAGGTCGTCTCCGTCGAAATATTTTTTCGACGCTTCGACCGCTTCGTTGTAGGACACTTCGGTCGGGAGGCCCGGTTGTTTGTTGCTTGACATGATATCTTGAGTTTTATTTCTTTATGTCTTTACAGGAATCGGGACCGATGCAGGCTTGTTCCGTTCGGTCCCAACTATACAAATTTCCTGCTTTTCTTCGGGATTTTCGAATCTTCCCGCGACAAATTATTCCAAAGTTATCAACAATGGATAAAACGTGCGTCCCAGTGATCCGGGACGCACATTTTGGAAAATGGCGGAGTCGTCAGTCCTCGTTTTTCGCCCGGCAAGCCGGTTTGCCCGTCGTGCATCTATACGGCGAAGTGTTGAGCTTACTACCTCTGTAACATGATTATATAACTTTGTTGCCCCTGTGTTTGATGCTCCCTGTCGGGAGTTCTTTCCCGCTCTGCGGTCCGGTTTCCCTCCGACCGGATAGAAAACGGCGCGTCGGATTCGCGCATATGCACGCCGATCGCAGGCGGTTGCGGACAAGCCCGGAAAACAACGCGGAATCTCGCGTCGTTCGAGTATATATAATCGTTTTTATGGGCGGCGAAGCGCGGTCCTTCCGTCCGTGTTTCCGCTGACCGGACGCGTTTTACTTGACGGCGACCGCATCGATCTCGACCTTCGCACCCATCGGCAGCTTGGATACCTGATAGCAGATGCGTGCGGGCATATCCTTCGTAAAGAACGTGGCGTAAACGGCGTTCATCGCGGCGAAATCGGCGATGTCGGTGAGCAGGACCGTCGTTTTCACGATATCGGCGTGGGAATAACCCGCCTCTTCGAGGATGTGCCCCAGATTGGTGAGCGACTGGCGCGTCTGGTCTTCGATGCTTTCGGGCATCGCGCCGGTGGCGCCGTCGATCGGGAGCTGTCCCGAAATGTAGAGCGTGTCGCCGCACTTTACTGCCTGCGAATAGGGGCCCACCGCTTTGGGGGCTTTGGGAGATGCGATAATGGTTTTCATAGTGTCGTATTATTTTGATTCGTTAAAATTTATGGTTGAATTTTCTTTTTCGTTGTACCCGGTTCTCGTTTGATCGGAAATAGGGTGCGTGCTTTTTCGGTCGCAGGGTATGTCGGCAACCCCGTTTTTCGCCCCGTTTCGCATGAATGTTCGATTTTAAGTTCTATTTTCCTGCGACCGGGCCGTTTTTATCTTCGGGAACCGTGGCGGAGTACAAAGTTACGATTATTTTGGTTATGTTTGCACATATTTTGCTGGATAAAGATTCAAAATCGATAGCTTATGACACGTTTTATGAAACTGGCGGCACTCGCCGCCCTCGTGATGCTCGTAGCCTCCTGTTGTCCCTGCCGTAAACATCGGAAAGGCGACGGCAAACCTTTTGTCGGCACCGAATGGCAGCTTGTGCAGCTCAACGGTCGTGCCGTACCGGTGGAAGGCGACCTCTTTACCGTCGTTTTCGGTGAGGACGGACGTCTTTCGGGGCTCGGAGCCTGCAACCGGTTTATGGGTTCCTACCAAACCACGGAAACAGGCGGTCTGACCGTCGGTCAGAACATGGCTTCGACCCGGATGTTCTGCCCCGATTTGGATCGGGAGCAGGCTTTCGGCGACGTTTTGTCGGGAGCGACTCATTATGAAGTGGACGGCGATATGCTGATGCTTCTTACCGACGGCGAACTGCGGGCTGTTTTGCAGGCCAGATAGCCGGATTGCGCGGATTTTGCGGCGGAGGAACCTTTCGGGGTTCCTCCGCCGGTATTTACAGGGAGTTGTATTTCCTCTTTTGTCCGTTGTTTCGATCATCGGGTTTTTCGTTCCGTTTTTATTATTCTATTGTGTGAAATTTCTGTTACAGAGAAATAATGCGTCTTATATTTTGTTATATTTGTAACAATATAGGATGCGTGCGGGCTGCGTTGAAGTAGATCCGCCTGGCGTTCGGTTTTCATTCGTTAGTCACATGGCCGGACTTTATTTCCATATTCCTTTTTGCCGCAGGATTTGCGCCTATTGCGACTTTTTCAAAAGCGCCGAGGTGGGGCGTGTCGATTCCGTGCTGGATGCGATGGGGCGCGAATTGGACGGAGCCGTCGATTGGCTCGCCGACCGTCGGATCCGCACCGTCTATTTCGGCGGCGGGACCCCGTCGCTCTGCGATCCCGCCCGGTTGCAGGGACTGGCGGACCGGGCGGCGACGCTGCTGGATTGCAGCGGTGTGGAGGAGTTTACCGTCGAGGCCAATCCCGACGATATGACCGAAGAGTGGCTGGAGGCGCTGGCCCGTACGGGTGCGAACCGGTTGAGCGTGGGCGTGCAGTCTTTCGACGACGACGAGCTGCGGCTGATGAACCGGCGCCATACCGGTGCGCAGGCTGTCGAGGCTGTGCGGAGGGCACAGGCTGCGGGTTTTGCGAATCTGACGATCGACCTGATCTTCGGCGTTCCGGGTTTCGGCGGGAAAGTGTTGCAACGTAACCTCGAACAGGCTCTGGCGCTCGGCGTGCAGCATATTTCGGCATACCATTTGACAGTAGAGAAAAATACGGCCTTCGGGCGTCGCCTGGAGCGCGGGCGGTTCTCCGAGGTGGACGAACAGGTGAGCGAACGCGAATACCTGGAGGTGCACCGAACGCTGACCGGGGCTGGATTCGAGCATTACGAAGTGTCGAATTATGCGCTGCCCGGTTGCCGGGCCCGTCACAATGCCGCCTATTGGTCGGGCGACGAGTATTTGGGCATCGGGCCTGCAGCCCACTCCTTCAACGGGAAGTCGCGCCGCTGGGCCGCTGCGTCGATCGACGGCTACCTGGCCGGTGCCGGAACGGAGGCGATTTACGAACAGGAGCGGCTTACGGAGCGGGATCGCTACAACGAGTATCTGATGACCCGCCTGCGCACGGCCGAGGGACTCGAGTTGGCGACGGTCGAAACCTGTTTCGGAAAAGAGCGGGCGGAGCGGCTGCTGCGGCAGGCGGAGCCTTTCATGCGGGTCGGAGAGTTGTGTCTCGCGGCCGGTCGGCTGGCGATTCCGGCGGAGAAGTTTCTGGTGTCGGATGCCGTGATCGGCGCGTTGTTCGAGGCGGACGACTGATTGTTGAATAATCAAACCTTTGAAATATGAACGATATGAAACTGAAACCCGACTGTCTCTTCGAGATCAGTTGGGAGGTATGCAATAAAGTGGGCGGTATCAACACCGTGATAGCGACCAAGGCCCGGACCGTATGCGGAAAGTACGGCGATCGCTATTTTACGATCGGTCCCGATCTGGGGCAGGGGGCTGACCGGGAGTTCGAGGAGGACCCGGCGCTGCTCAAGGGGTGGCGGCAGACCCTGTATGAAAAGGGGATCCGTGTCCGAGTGGGCCGTTGGCGCATCGTCGGGCGGCCGCAGGTGATCCTGGTCGATTTCTCCTCGCTGATTCCCCGCAAGGACGACATCTTGAAGTTCCTTTGGGAGAGCTACCGCGTGGATTCGATTTCGGGCCAGTGGGATTACATCGAGCCGGTGCTGTTCGGCTATGCCGCCGGACTGGTCGTAGCCTCCTACGTCGAAACTTTCTGTAAGTCCGCCGACCGGGTCGCGGCTCATTTCCACGAGTGGATGACCGCCGCCGGAGGACTTTATCTGCGCCGGGAGTCGCCTTACGTAGCCACGTTGTTCACCACGCACGCTACCGTGCTGGGACGCAGCATCGCCGGAAACGGAATGGCGCTTTACAAGGATTTGACTACGTTCAATGCGGACGACCTGGCCCGTCGTTTCGGCGTGACGGCCAAGCATTCGATCGAAAAGAAGGCGGCGGCCAACAGCGACGTTTTCCTGACCGTCAGTGGAATTACGGCCGTCGAATGTCGGTATTTGCTCGGTCACGAAGCGGATGCCGTTACGCCTAACGGCTTCGAGGACGATTTCGTCTGGCAGGGCGACGACTATCGGGTCAAGCGCGAGGAGGCCCGCACGGCCTTGATCGCCGTGGCGGAAGCCTGTCTGGGACGCAAGTTGCAGGACGATCCGCTGATCGTCGGCACGAGCGGCCGGTACGAATTCCGCAACAAGGGGCTGGATGTGCTGCTGGAGGGTATGAAGCGGCTGGCCGGTTTGGAGCGTCTGGAGCGTGAAGTCGTGTTGTACGTCATGGTGCCGGCCGCCAACCGGGGGGCCCGCGCCGACTTGCAGAAACACCTGCAGGATCCCTCGCAGCCGATCGACGGCTCGCAATGGCCCTGGGCGACCCATTATCTGGAGAATATGCAGTGGGACCCGATCGTGCGGGCGATCGACGGCAGCCCTTTGGCCGATCCCGCGTCCAAAGTGCATGTGATTTTCGTACCTTCGTATTTGGATGACCGGGACGGTATTTTCGACAAGAGCTATTACGAGTTGCTCGTGGGCATGGATTTGACGCTGTTTCCCTCCTATTACGAGCCGTGGGGCTATACTCCGCTCGAGTCGATCGCCTTTTCCGTGCCGACCGTCACCACGACGCTGGCCGGGTTCGGTCTTTGGATTGACCGGCGGGAGGAGCATCCCGGCGTAGCGGTGCTCTGCCGCGAGGACGGCAACGACGACGAGGTGGCCTCTGCGCTGGCCGACGCCGTGCTGCGGTTTTCGCAGTTGGAAGCCGCTCGTGTGGAGGAGATGCGTCGTGCTGCGGGCGAGTTGTCGAAAGAGGCGCTTTGGAGCCGGCTGTTCAAGGCGTATGAGGAGGCCTATGCCCAGGCGATCGACAATGCCGATGTGCGGATGAACCATGCGGCTGCGGATACGGCGCAGTTGCCAGAGCAGCAGGTTAAATTGGTGTATCAGGTGCTCCGTCCCGAACGTCCCGACTGGAGCCGGACGATGGTGGAGAAGAATCTGCCCGATCGGCTCCGCCCTCTCGAGGAATTGGCTCATAACCTTTGGTGGTGCTGGAATCCCGGAGCCAGAGATCTGTTCGAAGAGATAGATCCCGACCTTTGGAACCGGAGCGAGCGTAATCCGATCGCTTTTCTCGACTTGCTCAGTGTGAATCGTCTGAAGGAGTTGGAGCGGGACGAACGGTTTCTGGTGCTGCTCGATGCGGTATATGCGCAGTTCAGGAGCTACATGTCCGAGAAACCCGATCCGGCGACGCCGAAAATCGCCTATTTCTCGATGGAGTACGGCCTGCACGCTTCGCTGAAAATCTACTCGGGCGGGTTGGGAATTCTGGCCGGCGATTACCTCAAGGAGGCGTCGGACAAGAACGTGCCGATGGTCGCGGTCGGACTGCTTTACCGGTACGGTTATTTTACCCAGAAGCTTTCCGCTCAAGGAGCGCAGGAGGCGACTTACGAGGCCCAGAATTTTTCGAAGCTGCCGATCGAGCCTGTACGCGATGCGGTGGGTAACTGGGCGACTGTGACGATTCCGTTGCCGGGGCGTACGCTGACGGCCCGCATTTGGCTCTGCCGGGTGGGACGTACCGATTTGTATCTGCTCGACGCCGACTACGAGGCCAACCTCGAGGAGGATCGTCGGGTGACTCACTACCTGTACGGCGGAGACTGGGAAAACCGTCTCAAACAGGAAATTCTGCTGGGTATCGGCGGGGTGCGGGCGCTTCAGTCGCTGCATATTGCGCAGGATATTTCCCATTGCAACGAAGGACATGCGGCGTTCCTCGGCCTGGAACGTATCCGCAATTTGGTGCTGCGCCGCCGCCTGACTTTCTCCGAAGCGCTGGAGATTGTCCGCTCTTCGTCGCTGTTTACGACCCATACACCCGTTCCTGCGGGACACGATGCCTTTCCCGAGGCGATGATCCGGCAGTATCTGTCTCATTATCCCGAGGAACTGGGGATCGGCTGGGCGCAGTTCATCGGTCTGGGACGTGTCGATCCGGAGGATCCGAACGAGAAATTCTCGATGTCGGTGCTCGCCTGCAACCTTTCGCAGGAGGTCAATGGGGTGTCGTGGCTGCACGGCGAGGTTTCCAAAGAGATTTTGGGGAATTTATGGCCGGGCTACTTCAAAAACGAGCTGCATATCGGTTACGTGACCAACGGTGTGCACTTCCCGACCTGGACGGCGATGCGCCTGCGTCGTCTGTATGCCCGCTATTTTCCCGAAGGGTTCGAGGGGCACGAATATCGTATTTCCGAGTGGAAGAAGGTGTACGACATCCCGGACGAAGACCTGTGGCGGGAACGTCTGGTGCTCAAGGAGAAACTCGTCCGCATGATCCGCCGTCGCTATTGCGATCCCAGCCATGTGCGCATGGATTCGCCCCATCAGGTCATGCAGGTACTCGAAGGGATCAAGCCCGACGTGCTGAAGATCGGTTTCGCACGCCGGTTCGCCACTTACAAACGAGCGTTGCTGCTCTTCACCGATTTGGATCGCCTGGCGGCCATTGTCAATAACAAGGAGCGTCCCGTGCAGTTTATCTTCGCGGGCAAGGCGCATCCCAATGACAAGCCGGGGCAGGATCTGATCAAGCGAATCATCGAAGTCGCAGCCATGCCGCAGTTCTCCGGCAAGATCATCTTCCTGCAGAATTACGATATGGAGCTGGCGCGTCGTCTGGTGCAGGGGGTGGACGTGTGGCTCAATACCCCGACTCGTCCGCTCGAGGCGTCGGGTACGTCGGGTGAAAAGTGCGTGATGAACGGCGTGCTGCAGTTTTCGGTGCTCGACGGCTGGTGGGTCGAAGGATACAAGGAGGGTGCCGGTTGGGCACTGCCGATGGAGACGGTCTTTTCCGATCCGCAGTATCAGAACGAACTCGACGCCGAGATGATTTACAATACGATCGAAGAGGAGATCGTGCCGAAATACTACGACCGGGATGCCGACGGTATTCCCCGTGCGTGGATGGCTTCGGTGAAAAAATGTATTGCCGAAATCGCTTCGAACTTCACGACCAACCGGATGCTGCGCGACTATGAGGTGCGTTTCTACAACCGGCTGGCGGCCCGCAAGCGGGAACTGTCGGAGAACGACTTCGCCGTTGCGCGCGAGATCGTCGCCTGGAAGCACAAGGTGCTGGCTGCGTGGCCTGCCGTGAAGATCGTGGACGTGCAGCGTGCCCGGGTCGGCGACAAGCCGATCTTCATAGGACGCAGTTACCATTTCGAGCTTACGCTCGACCTGGCCGGACTCGCTCCGGAGGACGTGGGGGCCGAACTGGTCGTGGCCCGTCCCGTGGAGCCGGACCGGGTCGTGGAGGTCATCCGTACCGTGCCGCTCAGCCAGGTGCAGGTTTCGGGCAGCCAGGTGACTTTCGCCTTGGACTATGTTCCCGAACAGGCCGGGATGTTCGATATGGCGCTGCGCATTTTCCCGCAGAATCCGATGTTGCCGCATCGTATGGATTTCGCATTGGTGAAGTGGGCATGAAATGATTGTTGAAAAAAAGGTCGTTTTCTGATAATTTTTGATTTTTCGCACGGTTTGGACTTGATGGTCTGCGAAAAAAAGAGTATCTTTCAGAAAAGATCGTTCAAGCGGACCGGAACTTTTTCTGATCCGGTCGGCGGAGAAAACGAAATAAACGATTCGACGGGTCCGGCAGGAGTACGGGCTGATTTTGCCGTTCCGCTCTGTCGGAAATGAACATAAAGAACAAACAGTTATGTCGGTACTTACATTTGATAAGAAGGAACTGGGAAATCTGGAGTATTCGTTGCAGCGCGAAATGCTGGCTACGGATCGCAGAGGCGGCTATATGAGCACGACCATCGTTTGCTGCAACACGCGCAAGTATCATGGCCTGATGGTGGCACCCATCGACGACAGCGACCGCGCTTACGTGCTGCTCTCGTCGGTGGATGAAACCGTCGTGCACGACGGGCAATCCTTCAACCTGGCGCTGCACCGTTTCCCGGGAACCTATGAACCTCGGGGGCATAAGTACATCACCGATTTCGAATATACGCCGACACCGACGATCACCTACCGCGTGGGAAGCATCGTGTTGCGGAAAGAGCTGCTCTGGATACACAACCGCACGCAGTTGATGATCCGCTATACGCTGCTGGAGGCGCCGTCCGATGTCCGGCTTAGGCTCCGGCCTTTCTTCGCCTTCCGGGACAAACATGCGCTCACGCATGCCAATATGGAGGCCGACGGACGTTCCCGGCCGATTCCGGGCGGGGTGAAGTGTCGGTTGTATTCCGATTTTCCCTGGCTGTACCTGCAAACCGATTGTCGGGATGCGGAGTTCGTGCCGGCTCCCGACTGGTACTATAATTTCGAATACGCCAGAGAGATCGAGCGAGGATACGAGGGAGATGAGGATCTGCTTACGACGGGTTATTTCGAACTCAGTCTCGGTCGGCGGCAAAGCGTGATTTTCTCTGCGTCCGTCGAAGCCATTCCCGATCCTGCGGCCATCGGCGGAATGTTTGCGGAGGCTCTGAGCGCCCGCAGCCGCAAGGTCGATTTTCTGAGCTGCCTGCGCCACTCTGCCCGGCAGTTCGTCGTCCGCCGCCGGGACGGGCGGGCCGAGGTGCTGGCCGGGTATCCCTGGTATGGGCAGATCGGACGTCAGACGCTCGTAGCGCTGCCCGGCATCGCGCTGGAGCAGGGACGCACGGAGGATTGCCTGGATGTGCTCGATACGGTCGTGCGCGGACGCCGGGACGGTATGTTTACGGGTTCTTTCTCGGCTGCCGAGGCTGCGGATGCTCCGCTTTGGTTTTTCTGGGTGCTTCAGCAGTTGCAGCGGACGCTGGGTGAGGAGGAGATATGGAAGCGCTACGGTATCGTGATGAAAGAGCTGCTGGCGGCTTATCGCCGGGGCGTCGGCGGCGTGGCCGTGCACGATAACGGTTTGGTGTGGGCCTCGGCGCCCGACAAAGCCCTCACCTGGATGAATGCGCTGGCGGGTGGTGTCCCCGTCGTGTCGCGGGACGGGTATCCGGTCGAAATCAACGCACTTTGGTACAACGCCGTGTGTTATGCCCTTGAGCTGGCTTCCCGTTTCGGCGAGGAGGAGTTCGTCGGCGAGTGGAAAGCGTGGCCCGAGCGGATTCGGAACGCTTTTCGGGAGATGTTCTGGAGCGGCGACGACGGGTATCTGGCCGATTTCGTAGGTCCTGAAGGGCCGAATCGGTGGATTCGTCCGAATATGGTGGTGGCGTGCGGTTTGGATTACAAGATGCTCGATGAGGAGCAGCAGGCTTCGGTGCTTCGGATCGTGGGGCAGCATTTGCTGACACCCAAAGGGCTGCGTTCGCTTTCGCCCCGCAATCCTCGCTATAAGAACCGCTGCGAGGGCGATGAAGCCGTTCGTGCGGAGGCTTCGATGAACGGCTCCGTATGGGTTTGGCCGCTTTGGTTTTATGTCAAGGCTTCGTTCGACCTCGGTGGCCGTGAGTTTCTGCCTCGGGCGGAGGAGCTGCTCGCCCGTTTCGGCGAGGAGATTCAGAGTTACGGTATCGGATCGATCAACGAGCTATTCGACGGCGATCCTCCGCATGCGCCTTGGGGCGCCGTGTCGCAGGCGTGGAGTGTCGGGGCGGTGTTGATGATCCGTGAAACGACCGAACGCTGGCGTCGTCGCCGGGGACACGGGTTGTTGCCGGGTCTTCGGAAAAAGCGCTAAAGGATGCGAAGGAAAAGAACTTGCCGCCGCGTAAGGTGTCCGAAATTTTTTCTGTCGGCCCGGGCAGGCCGGGATGGAGGTTGCCGGGAGGGGCGACCGGTGTTTCGCGAAGTCGAATAAGTTACGAAATGAAACGTGATTATATACTTTGAGTGTACCTTTTCGGGGGCGCAGTGTCCCAAATTCCCTCCGAGAAGCGGATTTAGGGGAAGGGTGCATGGCGGACACGGTTTCGGGCCGCGAATAAGCACTCCTCGGATTCGATGCTGCGACCGTCGGATAAGGGTACATGGAAAGATATAATTGTTAGAATAAAAAAATAGAATACAAATGAGAGTGTTGATGTTCGGTTGGGAGTTTCCTCCCCATATCGCCGGCGGGCTGGGTACGGCCTGCTACGGTATGACGCGCGGTCTTGCACGCAACGGTGTGGAGGTCGTTTTCGTCATGCCGCGTGCCTATGGCGACGAGGACCAGCGCTTCGTCCGCGTGGTGAATGCGAGCGACGTGGAAACGATCGGTACGCGCGATCATGAGTTTTCCGAAGAGCTGCTCGAGAAGGTTTCGTTCATCCACATCGATTCGAACATGTTGCCCTACATCTCTCCGGAGGAGTATGCCGCCTACCACGACGAGTTCGTTCGCAGCGGCCGGACACACGAGTGGACCGACGTATGGAAACAGCGCTACACCTTCTCCGGAAAATACGGCGCCAACCTGATGGAGGAGGTCGCCCGGTATGCAATGGTGGCGGCGCAGGTGGCCAAAGACCTCGAAGGGCAGTTCGACGTGATCCATGCCCACGACTGGCTGACCTATTTCGCCGGAATTGCGGCCAAGCGGGTTTCGGGTAAGCCGCTGGTGGTGCACATGCACGCCACGGAGTTCGACCGCAGCGGCGAGAATATCAACCGTCGGGTCTATGCCATCGAAAAGGCGGGTATGCAGGCTGCCGACCGGGTGATCGCGGTGTCGGAGCTGACGCGTCGCATCGTCATCGGCAAGTACGGCATTCTGGCCGATAAGGTCGTGACGGTGCATAACGCCGTGCGTTTCGGCGAGTCGGAGGAGGCTGCGCCGGAGCGGGCGGTCAAGGATAAGGTCGTCACCTTCCTGGGACGCATCACCTACCAGAAAGGTCCCGATTATTTCGTCGAGGCTGCGGCCAAGGTGCTGCAACGGGTTTCGGATGTGCGTTTCGTCATGGCCGGCTCGGGCGATCTGATGAACCATGTGGTGCGGCGCGTGGCCCAGTTGGGGATCGCCGACCGCTTCCATTTCACGGGGTTCCTCAAGGGCGGGGAGGTGCAGCGGATGTTCCGTCTGTCGGATGTCTATGTCATGCCTTCGGTGTCGGAGCCGTTCGGTATTTCGCCGCTCGAGGCCATGCGTTCGGGCGTTCCCGTGATTATCTCGCGGCAAAGCGGTGTGGCGGAGGTGCTGGATTACGCCATTAAAGTGAATTACTGGGACGTGGATGCTCTGGCCGATGCCATTTACGGGCTTCTTACTTATCCGGCTCTGGGTAGGATGTTCGCTTCGAAAGGGCTGGAAGAGGTGACCGGACTCAAATGGACCAATGCCGCAGCGAAGATCAAGACGGTTTACGAAACTGTCGTCGCGGAGGCGAACAATTAAAATATTTGCGGAGTATGAAAACGATTTGTTTCTATTTTCAGGTACACCAGCCCTGGCGGCTGAAGCGTTACCGTTTCTTCGATATGGGCCGTGACCACAACTACCTGGACGACCTGACCAATCGCTCGATCATGCAGAAGGTCGCGCGTGAGTGCTATCTGCCGATGAATGCCTTGCTGTTCAATCTGATCCGGCAGAGCGAGGGGCGTTTCCGCTGTACCTTTTCGCTGACGGGGCTGGCCGTCGAACAGATGCGGGCGTATGCGCCCGAGGTGCTCGATTCGTTCCGCCGCCTGGCCCGGACGGGCTGCGTGGAGTTCCTGGCCGAAACTTACTTCCATTCGCTGGCTTCGCTTTCGTCGAAGGAGGATTTCATGCAGCAGGTTGCGCTCCATACCGAACTGATGAAAAAGGAGTTCGGCGTTGCGCCGACCGCCTTTCGCAATACCGAACTGATCTATTCCGACCGGATCGGCTCCGATGTGGCCGAGATGGGTTTCAAGACCATGTTGGCCGAGGGAGCCCGACACGTACTGGGATGGAAGTCGCCCGGCTATGTTTATGCCAATGCGCTCGACCAGCGCTTGAGGCTGTTGCTGCGCAATTACAAGCTCTCGGACGACATCGCGTTCCGTTTCTCCAACCGAGGGTGGGACCAATGGCCTCTCACGGCGGAAAAATACACGGGGTGGCTCGCTTCGGACGAGCTGGAGGGGGATGTGGTCAATCTCTTCATGGATTACGAAACCTTCGGCGAGCACCAGCGTGCCGATACGGGTATTTTCGACTTTATGAAGGCGCTCGTTCCGGCTGTTCTGAAGCGGGAGGGGTTGGAGTTCGCTACGGTGAGCGAAGCCGCTGCGAAATACCAGCCCGTCGCCGTACTCCATTGTCCGCACGTGATGTCTTGGGCGGACGAGGAACGTGACATCACGGCGTGGCTGGGCAACGAATTGCAGAACGAAGCTTTCGGAAAACTGTATGCCCTGCGGGATAAGATCGCCCGGCTGAAGGATCCCGATTTCGACCACGTGTGGAACTTCATGCAGGCTTCGGATCATTTCTATTATATGGCGACCAAGTGGTTGTCGGACGGGGACGTACATGCCTATTTCAATCCTTACGAATCGTCCTACGATGCCTTTATCAACTATATGAACGTGCTTTCGGATTTCGAGATCGAAGTGGAGAAGGCGTTCGACCGGAAGCCGCCGGTCCGCAAGACCAAACCGTCGCCGAGGAAAAAGGGTTCCGATCGGGAGAAAGCCGGGGTGCGATAATCTTTCGGTCGAAAAAGGCGGTGCGTCATAACAGGCAAACTGCTTCGTTATTATCGGTGTCACGGCTCGATCATGTGCGTCGGTACACACTCTTCGCCGTGAACCTCGATGCCTTGTATTTTACCTGTTTTTACATACCTGAAAAGGGATGCGCCGAATTTCTCGATTTGACACGTCCCTTTTTTATTCCGGGATGCCTCGGTCCGTCAGCTGCCCTTGCGCTTGAACCGCGACGGGCTGTAGCCCGTGTGTTGTTTGAAATATTTGCCGAAGAACGACTGGGTCGAGAAGTTGAGGTGATAGGCGATCTCCTGGATGCTCATGCCCGAATAGCGCAGCAGGCTTTTTGCCTCGAGGATCACCGCTTCGTCGATCCACCGGGCGGCGGTTTTGCCGCTCACGTCCTTGGAAACGGTCGAAAGGTATTTGGGGGTGATGTTGAGGCGGCGGGCATAGAACCGGACGTTCCTCTCCTGTTTGCTGTATTGCCGGACTAATTCCATGAACTCTTCGAAGATCACCTCGCCGCGCCCCAACTTGACCGTGTTTTTCTGCTCGCGCATGTTCAGCTCGGTGATGATGTAGAAGACTGCGGTGAACAGGCAGCGGATGATCTCCTGTCTGTAATGTTCCTTGTCGCTGGCAAGAATCGTCTTGATGAGTTGGAACACCTGTCGGATCTCGTGCGTGTCCTGGGGTGTCACCCGCAGGCAGGGCTGTTTGCCGAAACGCATATAGACGGGCAGCGAGGCCGAAAGGTCTATCTGGATCTCGTTGATGAACGATTTGGAACAGGCGACGAAATAGGCCGCCGCATCGCTGGTGCTGGCCACCGTGCGGATCACGCGGTCGGGGCTGAAGAAGACGATCGTGTCGGGCACGACTTCGTACTCTTCCGTATCGATCGCTACGACGGCCGAACCGCTGGCCATGATGATCGCCGAGAAGCCGTCGATCAGGGCGGGGTAGTTGCCCAGCGTATCGCGGTGGATGTCGAACGAAGCGATCACCAGGTCGTCCGACAGGTAATAAACGTCCCGCATCTCCTGCTTGATGCGGGAGATCGAAACTTTTTGCAGGGTTATCTCGTCCGCCACCATGCCAGTTTGCTGATCAGATTCTTGAAATAGGCGAACCGGCCCCGGCGGGGTGCCTCCGACAGCGGGCAGACGACGCGGAGCTCGTTGTGCAGACATTCGATGTGCAGCGGGAAATCGGCCCCCTTCTGTCCGTCCACGTCGGTAGGTTCGTTGATCGGCGAGGTGATGTCGAGCGTGCGGGCTCGGAAATGTTTTACCTGCGAGGGCCGACCGCCCAGCAGGTGACGGAGCATCGATACGACCGAGAAGAGCATGTTGCGCCTTTGCAGCAACAGACAGTCGAACATACCGTCCTTAATGCTCGAGCGGGGGGCAAGGTGGAATCCTCCGGCCGTTTCTCCGTTGAATATCAAGGCCATGAGCGATTCGAGGTCGAAGGCTTTGCCGTCGGCGAGAATTTGCAGCGGAATGCCGTGTACCGAGCGGAACTCCTTCACGCCCTCGATCAGGTAGGCCAGCTTGCCGATCTGGTGCTTGCGTTTGTCCGGCGTGCGCTGGGACGTGGTGGTGAAGATGCCGAAACTGAAGATATTAACGAAATAGTGGTCGTTCACGCGTCCGCAATCGACCCGCTCTTCCGTGCCGCCGAGGAGTTGCGCCGCCGCCTTGACCGGGTTTTTCTCCATGCCGAGCGCTCCGGCGAAGTCGTTGGCCGTACCTGCCGGGATGATGCCCAGCAGCAGGTCGAGGTGCTTCTCCTTCATCCGATTGACCACGTAATTGACCGTGCCGTCGCCGCCCGCCACGACCACCAGATCGACCGTTTCGTGTCCATTGAAAGGGTTGCGGCTGAAATCGATCGGGCCGTCTACGATCGATGTGATCTCTTTGATCACTTCATTAAAATCTCTGCCTTCTTTTGCGATCAGGGATGGGTTTGTTGTAACGCCACAGATAACCCCCATATCATTTGCCTTTCGAATATCATCTACATTTGCAGTATCAATAAAAAATTTCATGGTCTTATTTCTCCTTCTCTTTTTATTTTTTATATGCCAATGCAGCCGCCTGAATTTACAGCCCACATTTTTTGTGAACTGTAACCCATCTGCTGCTGCATAAGGATCATTATGATTGTATTCTAACGATAGAATACTTCTCCTAACATCAGATCTCTCTTGAAATCACGGATCTTTGTATCTTTGTCAATATAAACTGCTTCGATTCCCATTGCATTTGCCCAGTCACCCATCTGCTCTGCAGTTAAGTCATAAGTAAATGCGGTATGATGTGCTCCACCTGCAAGAATCCAGGCTTCAGCTCCTGTATACATATCCGGTTCCGGTGTCCAGAAGTTTGTAGCTGTTGGAAGTTTTGGCATCGGTTTCTCTGTCTTCTTGCACTCAACATCGTTGATGATCAGACGGAAACGGTTGCCAAGATCGATCAGGGATGTTGCAATACCATGTCCCTCTTTAGAGGTAAATACAAGTCTTGCCGGATCTTCTCTCTCACCCATGGATAATGGCTGGCACTTAATGCTGATCGGACCGTCTGCGATAGATGGGCAGATTTCAAGCATATGAGCCTCT
>OGQO01001798.1_pt1 | contig 18408 bp, 6 predicted proteins | sample 1553241 | NCBI WGS metagenome assembly OGQO01 (sample SAMEA2579933, study PRJEB22360) | human gut metagenome | biome: human gut; feature: human-associated habitat; material: faeces | place: Denmark | collected 2008/2010
GATTCTTGAAAAACAAAACCCGCCCAAGCAAAGGGCGCCACCCCCAGCCACACAACCCAAACCCACCAGAAGAAATATTGGACCGAATCGTAGCGCATTATCATACCGTGCCCTCGGTCCCGCGATGATTGATTCCGGCGGCATCGGGGCTATAAGCCTGATGAAGGGCATGGGTGTAGCTTATGGCATTTCAGCTATCGGCTCACTTGCAAGCAGCGTGGTAAAAGACGCCTCGGAATATGACAACCTCATGCAGTCGACAAGGAATATCCTTGAAGCTCATGACAAACAAGGCGGCTTCGATCAGCGATTCTCAGAAATGGAGAAAACCGTGCGTCAGGTTGGTGTTGAAACCAAGTTTACCGCGCCACAGGTTGCGGATGCCTCTAAGTTTCTTGCGATGGCAGGTTTTAATCTTGATGCAATCAACAAGTCGATACGCCCGATTGCAGACATCGCTCTTGTTGGTGACACGGATCTTGGCGAGACAGCCGATGTCGTGACCAATATCATGACCGGCTACAACATTGCACCGGAGAAAGTCAGGAAGGCGGCTGATATAATGACCATGACCTTCACGAAGTCCAACACGACGTTGATGGAGCTTGCAGAGGCGTACAAATATGCAGCGTCTCTTCTTTCAGCAGGCGGTATTTCATTTGAAGAGTCCACCGCCGGTCTTGGTGTGCTTGGTGATGCCGGTATCAAAGGTTCTCAGGCAGGTACGACCATGCGTACCATCATGGCAAACATCGTGAACCCTACCAAGAAGCAGGCAGCCGAATGGGAGAGGGTAGGGGTTAAACGGTTGGATGAGAACGGCAATGCCCGTGACCTTGTCGACATATTCGGGGACCTTGCCAGCAAAAACTTGAATGTCTCCAGTTTCTACAAGATGTTCCATAAGACAGCCGCCATGGGAGCCGTGGCATTGGCAAACCATGTGGACAAATGGAACGAGATTGTCGAGCTCAACTTCATGTCTGAAGGCATGGTCGGCGATCTTGCAGAAAAAAAGAAAAACACTATTCAGGGTCTTTGGGCGCAGCTGACCTCAATGTTCACGGAAGGAGGCATGCGGGCGTTTGAAGCCATGAAACCAGAAATAAAAGAGATGCTTAGTGACGGCGTCGCCTTCTTCATGTCTGATGAGACGATTGAAAAAATCAAAACCACCGCTCAGGCATTGCTTGATTTGGTAAAGACAATTATCAAAATCACAGGAGTGTTCTACAATTTCTGGGAGAAATATCAAGGCTTCATAATGGGGTGGTTGAAACTCCAGCTGGTGTTGTCGGCTGTATTGGTTCCGCTTCGCGCCATGAAGGGCTTGATGAACTTTGGTAAATACGCCATATCCAGTATCGGTGCGGTGGGCATGATGACCAGACAGGTCGGTGCGTTTACCGGAGCAGTGCGGCAGGCTACGTTTGCTAAAAGTGCTTTCAACCAGACTGTGATGACCGGCGGCGCATACGGTGTGCCGGCTGGCTCTTATGGCTTGATTACACGTGCGCCGAGTCTTGCAAACTGGTTTAATGTGTCCGCAACTAAATACACGACATCAGCTGATCAAATAGAAAAAAGAAGAATAGAAAGGTTGCTTAATTCTTCAAAATCTCAGGTTGGGGTCAATGCTATTGCTGCTCGATATAACCAGATGTTTGGAAAAACAATATCGGCAGAAGAAGTAGCCGCTCGGAGAGTAAAAAGTCAGTATAGTTTCACGCCGCAACAAACGGCAGACCGTTATAATCGAATATACTCTCAGCAAATTGAGGCTAATCGTAAGACCAACTGGGCTAATTTTAAGATGCAAGGCGCTCAGATGATGACAGGTGCCGGCACAATGCTTGGTGGTATGGGCGGCTCATATCTATTATCACAGTTGTCTAACGGCAACCCATTCTGGACGATATTAGGCGGGGCCGGAGGAGCTGCGCTTGGTCTATTGGGCCCCTGGGGGTTAGTGGGAGGTGCTATATTAACAGCAGTGAGCTATGCGATAGATTTAACAAAACAAACGCAGAAAAACACAGAAGAAGCAAAGAAATTAAGTGATCAATTCCGGATTCAAAACGGACTTGTAAAAGGTGATGGTACTTCTAATTTAGTGAAATCTTTAAATGCTGCGTTAGAAAAAGAAAAAGACATCAATGATATTCTTCAAGAAAGGATAGCTTTACGGAAAGAAGAGCTGGGATTGAGCAGTAACGATGGTAAAAAATTTAGTAGCTCTATTGCCGATGGGCTTTTAGAAAAGTTTAGTAAATCAGGAACTTCAGCATTGCTTTATGCAGTAAATGGTGATAAAAAAACGGACGAGGCAGGTGATTTGGCTTCTATAGATAAGCTATTTGACCCTGGCAACATGTCAGGATGGGCGTGGCGTATGTCGGATGGCGGTACCCTTTATCATTTATCCACAGAGCAAGTAAAGGTTGCAGCTGCCATGCGAGCTCAGGGCGCAGCTAAAGCAGCCTCTTTGTCAGAGGAATATATGAAAACGATTCAAAAAAATCTGTCAATCGGGGCTACGAATGATGTACGAAGTTTATTCACCAATTATGATGCAAGCATTTATGATTATAAAGGCCAAGCATTGCCCGGCTCAGAGAGTTGGACTATAGCTGGCTACAACAAACAGACTGATCAAGCCAAATCTCGCAATTTCTTTTATTTGGAAGGTATTCGTGATGGCACAAGTGCTCATTTTGCACAAAACGCACAGTTTAGAAATGATGTTTTGGCATACGTGGCAGAACAAGAGTCTGGCAATCTTTCCCAAGAGTCAGTCTTTAAAATAATTCGATTTTACGATGAACAAGTTAAAGATTTATTAGGGCAATATCTTAAAAATGGAGCTGATGGACTTTTAGCCGCTCTTGGATATAAGGATGGCCATTTTACAGATGCGGTTTCTGGATTGCCAACAATAGAAGCCGCTGAAAACGCCAAAGCTGTTCTTGAAAAATTCAAGAATTTAATAAATAGCTTTGGCAATCAAGCCGTGCTCGCCGCTTCAACCTTTCTCAGTGATATAGAATCACAATTAAATTTGGCGATTGGTCAAATAGGTTCTCCTAATGGCATGGGTGTAGTGGCTGATAATCTGCCGGTAGGCTCAACAAAGGTTAATGGAGTTGAATATGAATACGATAAAACGACAGGAAGATATATTGATGTAAAACACCCATCAATATCGCTGTCTCCAGCAGAATTTAGTGCAGCATATAAGAATAGGAATAAGAACGCATTGGATTTGCTTGCTGATAACCCCGACGACTCCAACAAACCCGGCGGCAAGACACCGCCTCCACTGGGCAGCACCGGGGCCGACCAGTCTAACTACAAGACCCACTACGGCAACGGTTCGGCCGCCCCGAGACAGATAATCATAAAGATAGACAAGATGCTCAGCATTGATAAGATTGACATGGCGAACAAGGATAAGGCAGAGATTGCCGCCCTTGTAGAGGAATATGTCACCCCGGGCCTCATAAACGCCCTCTCAAATGCCACGGCAGCAATAAACGCTAACCCGACAACATAGATATAATGGCAATATTAGGCAACATAGACAATAACGCAGCCAACTCGGTCCTGAAGGACGCATGGAAGGGGTTGAAATTCTCAGCCTCCTCCCCGGTGCTTGAAATGGCGGGTGCGCTTGGCTGGACCTTAAAGAAACGTAAGCCGGACAGCATGGGGCTGACATACAGGTCGGCACGAGCATATAAGAGTGTGCTCGTGTTCAATGCAAAGAGAAAGCTGATGCAGGAGACCATGTCGGCGCCCGGGCGCATGTACGCGGCATATAAGAAATATCTTGCCGACAAGGCGAGGGATGCTGTCATGGAGAAGCAGCAGGAAGAGTGGGAGACCCTTATTGAAAACCGCCGTGTGGTCAGCCGCCGTTACGGGGAGGTCGAGGCTTCAAACAGCGGCGGCCGCAGCTATGTGGCACGTGACATACACGGCTATAAGGTAGACACGGCACTGATGATGTACTATGACATGGATCCGGAGGAAACCATAACTGTCACAGACCTGCCGTTTGTCCTTGAAAATAATTATTACGGCACGTCTAACGTGAACGCCGAGGAAAGACTGAGCATACAGGCCGGAGGCCTTTCAGCCCGCACGTTCACCACCAACACCCTGTGCCACATCGACCTGCTCGCCCAGGTGACATCATCGTCAAGCAAAAACCTTATACAGACCAAGGTGCAGGGCAGGGATTTCACGCGCAAGGAGCTTATATCCGGAGGCGACATCGTGTTCAGCATAAGCGGCAAACTCGTCGGCAGGATGGGGGAATACCCTTCAGATGCCGTCAAGAAGCTAATCCAGCTCAGCCAGTACAAGGGGGTTGTGAAGGTCAACAACTTCATATTTGACCAGTATAACGTCAGGGAGGTCATAATCACCAGTATGAACCTCGGGCAGATTGACAATTACAACGAGCAGCCATATACCATGGAGTGCGTCGCTGTCGAGCCTGACGATGCCGTGAAGCTTGAAAAGGACACTATAGGTCAGTTGAACACATACCTTGAACGCAACCTGACCGACGGCTGGCAGAAGGTCGTGCGTGAAAGCAAGCTGGAACAGATAACCGCAAACGCCGCCACGAGCATCCTTTCAAACGGTCTCGGACAGCTCATAGACTTAATACCGATAATATAATGGCAAGCCAACCCAGTTATCACATAACAGCCTGCCTCATTGAAATATGGCAGGAGCCGGACAAGCAGAAACTCCATCTCACGCCTTCTAACCCGATGGTGCTGACCGAGGTGTCGGACATAGAGATAGAGGACAACTACCAGAACCTTATAGGCACCGCTGCGGTGAGGTTTCCCCGTGGTACCGTGATACGCAGGACGTTGGACTCGGTGGCGGCGGAGAGTGACAAGAACCAGGTCACGGCTGAGATGACGCACAACGGCGTTGTTGCAGAGACCCGGTCAAACTCGCATCTTGCCTCCGTGAGCGACTTCAAGGTTGGCAGCCGGATAAGGATTTACCTCGGCTACCTGCTTCCCACCCAGCTTGACGTGCTGAAATGGACCGACGTCACCAGTCATAAGGCTACCGTATGGAATGACAGCACGACGCGGGAGAACTACAAGAAGTATCTGACAAAGATGTTTGACGGGTATATAGTCAAATGCAGCCTCGACACACCCGTGGAGCTGTATTGCGAGAACCTTGCGCACGGACTGAAGCTGAAGACCTGTCCCACGCACAAGGCAGGGAAAAATCTCACCACGGACGACCTGTTTGGCGAGAACGGGCAGTTCAAGCTGTTAGACGGGACAGGACTGAGGCTGCACCCGGACACCATAAAGGCACCGGTTGACGTCGGGCCTATAAACCTGACGGATGACCTGACTGTCGCCGATGTACTTACAGAATGGAGCAAATACCGCCTGTACGCCTTTATTGAGAATGACGACAACGGCATACCGTGTGTAAAGGTCGGGCAGACCTATTTCTCAAAGATGGGCACGAAGAATGACGGCTGCACCGAGCGCAAGTCCATCGCCAGGGAAAACGGAAGTGACAGCAAGAACCTGCCTACACCGGACATCCTCTTTGACTACCATGTCGCGGAGAACAACCTTACGCTTATGGAGGCGGACAAGAAGTTCCTGTGTGTCGAGGCTACCGCGCTGGGGAGCGACAAGAAGTTCTTTCATGTCACGCTCAGGGAAAACCCCGAGTGGAAGAACGGTGACTCGCCGGATAACAGGTGGCAGTTCCTTAACGAGACCAAGCTGAGCAAGAAAGCCATGAAGCTGGGTGCAAGGCCGCTCGGGAAAGGAAACGACCATGTTAGTCTCAATAAATACACCGTCATACCGTATTTCTCCCGCAAGATAGGCATAAGCAAGGAAGATCTCATGGTGGAGGCGGTAAGGCATTATGAAAACTGGAACATGAACGGCATAGAGGGCACGATCACAATTTTCGGCGACTTTCCCATTATTTCGGGGAACAGGGTGCATATAACCGACAGGTTCCATTCAGCCAAAAACGGCTATTACCTTGTAGGAAAGGTGCATACCGTATTTGGATTGAATGGCTACCGGCAGACATTGAATCTCCCGTATTGCATAAAACTCGATTCAAAAGAAGAGAAGACAGATGAGTAAGTTTAAAGAGAATCTTAACGCCACCGAGGTAATCATAGAAGCCATCCAGACAATCGCCCGGAAAGGGATTACAAACCCCAAGAACGGCATTGTCAAGGGCACTGGGAAAGTAACCGGCTATGTGGCGAAAATACACACCGAGGGCGAGTTTGCCGGCACAGTGGATGTGCAGGAGTTTTCTCACGTGGCCATAGAGGACCAGGGCGATTTGAAAATCGGGTATCACGAGGCTGTCAGGCTGAGTGCCATACAGGACAGTTCAAGCGACGTGGTGTTGATCCCCAAACTTTACTCCGAGGTGGTGGTGACATTCGACCCGGTGACGCAGATTGAGTATGTGACCATGTTTTCTCAGGTCGACTGGGTGAAGATAGACTCCCATGAAAAGATAACGATAGGGGTTTCAGAGCATGAGGAATTTGATGCCGACGACCCTGACGGCCCGGATGTCGACGAGCTTGAACCCACCGGGGCAAAATCCAAGACAACATACGAAAAGGATAAAATCGTGCAGGTGGTCTATGTTGCACCCGAAGAAAAACCGGACGGGGAAGCCCCGCCGGCAAGTGAAGGAGACGGTCAGGAAGGTGAAAATCAGGAGGGTGACGGCCAGGAATCGGGAGAAGCCCCGGAAAGCCCGGATTCGGAAGAGGAGGCTGAGGAGGACGGCGACGGTTCGAAGATGGAGCAGACGCCCGACGCTTTCTCTGTCGACATACAGAAAGGCAAGGGGACGCTTCTTGTCGACAAGGAAAAGATTCTCCTTACATCCAGCAACGACAGCTCAAAGATACGCCTTGTCAAGGATGAAGGCTCGATTTCCACCGGCGACATGGAGGTAAGGGTGACTCCCGATACCGTCTATGTCGGCGGGGAGGGAAGCCACGCGGTGCTGGGTGAAGAGCTTTGCGACATTTTGATGAAGATGTTGCAGGCAATCGCCTCAATCAAGACCACCACCCAGCTCGGTCCGCAGCCCCCTGTCAACATAGCCGAGTTCATGACCATCAGGTCGCAGATACAGGCGATGCAGAAAGGGCTCAACGGCTTTATAAGTAAATCTGTGCAAATCAAGAAATAATGGCGACACTTACACTGAACAACGGTATCGGCAACCTTGATCCTGAAAGCTCTCTCGGAAAGCTTTACGGAAGGATATTCGACATGATGCGCGGTGCCAACAACGTGGAGACCACGGACTACACCCAGCCTCCATATACGGTTGACGGAATACCGGACACAGGGCTCATAAGCGCCAAGGTCGCCGAGGAGTCTGAGGTCATGATGAAGAACGCCGCCTTTGACTGGGCTAATCTGCTGTCTACCTCCGGGATAGGGGGAGGCGGTTCCGCAGGGGGTTGCATACTGAGGGCCGGCGACAGCATGCGGGGGCTTTTGGGTGCGCTATACGGCTTCAAGGCAGGTTATGACGGCGTAATGATATTCGAGACCATACAGACACCCGGCGGCACACCGCTGGCGCATGTGGCGGGAGACTTGCAGGTAGACGGCAAGCTGGACCTTTCAGACACCGGCATTTATTTCAACAAGCACCAGAGCATATATTATGGCGACGGTACATTGAAAATAGACTCCCCTGACATAGGGCTGAAAGGTGACGTGACGGTGGATGGTACGTCTACCCTCGGTGACGTGGTGATTGACAGCAGCGGCATACACCAGGGCACACACGAATATTACCATTCCGGCAACAGCAACAAGGCTGACGTCGACTGGACCATGCACGACGCCTATGTGGAGGGAGACCTGCATGTAAAGGGCGACCAGCATCTTGGCGGCCGCCTCGTCGCGTTGCATGGGTTTGACCTTGGCGAGAACAACGTCAAGGTACTTTATTCCGCCTATGACGCCACCGGCGACGTAGTGTCGGGGCATCTTTACCCGGGCCTTGAAAAAGGGAGCCGCCGGCGACGTAGTGTCGGTTCATCTTGACCGTGACCTTGAAATAGCCACAAGGTACGGTGTCAAGATCGGAGGCAAGTATATAGTAAAGGAAAGGGGCGTCGGTACCGGCATAATCTCCCTGTGCGCCCCCGGCATGACCTTGAATCTCGGTGACAGTGACGGCGTGACGGCGACGAGCAAGATGACGCTCCAGTCAGACCTTTTTATCTATTCCGGTGATTATGCCGTGGTCACGAAGGAAGGGGCGGGGTGCTTCAAGAACGGCTTGCTTGCCGGATGCGGGAACGCCGGCTCTACCGTGATGTCCACATACAGCGGCGTTGACGGGGATTGCGGCGTGACCTTCCAGAAAAAAATCCGTCTCGGCACTGACAGCGGACCCGCCCTGTTTGCCGGCAGTCAGTCTTTGGTCGACCTAACGATACCTTACACGCACACCTCGGCAGACGGGGTGCCGGTGCATGAGAATATCGCGCTGCTGCTGGACTACGAGCCCACCACGTCGCTTCTCGCCGCCCAGGACACCGACTGGTCAGCCACATTCTGCTTTGACACCGAGGCGGAGATGTTCGCGTTTAAAAAGCCTGTGGAATCCGGCCGCTTTTCAATTATCAGCAACAAATGCAAAACATATCTCGGAGAAGGGGTGCTATTCTTCAACGACGGTATCTTTATCGAGGGGGTCGCTGACGGCATGGCGTTTACCGGTAACGCATATTTCAACGGGGATGTCGGTACGCAGAGGTTTGCCAGCGGTTTTGCCGGTTACGGATGGGGCATACATAAGGACCCGCTTACCGGTGACTATCACGCGACATTTGACGGCGTGATCATCAGGAAGAAGGCGAGGTTCTACGAGCTGGAGGTGCAGAAAATGTCTGTCACAAACGGCTCTTTGTGGGTGACTGATTCCTGTTCCGGCGATATAGTTACCGCAATCGCATGAGACAATGGCATATCAATACAGGAAATACAAGATAGCCCTCGGGCTTGATTCCGGTAAGACGCAGGGCTTGCGTACCGGCGACATAGTGCGCCGTCAGTATTTCAACGGCAAGGACGAGATATACAGCCTTATGTGTGTCCTTGATTACGGTGTCGACAAGGTGAAGGTGGAAACCGAGGGAGGGGAGGTTACAAAAGACCAGCCTTGGTTTATCGGGCTGCTTCTTGACGGTGATGCGCCTCAGAGCGGGGAGATACTTGATTTTGCGAGGGTCACAAGCCTGTTTGACACGCAGCGTTCCGGTGCGCTTTACCTGACCGCCACGGATGACCAGTCGCCTTTCATGGATGTCATCGACGGTATCGGGCGTAACTGTAGCCTGAGCTGGCCGGAGAACGTGATGACGCCCGGCAACCCCGATTCCGCATGTCAGTATGTGGTGGATGGGCTGGGGGCGTCGTTGTCGCTGTCATATCAGAAGACGGCCACAGATGACGTGCGCAAGGACATACTCAACAGGGTTGTCACGATACACAAGACAGCAGCCTCCAGTGGTTTCGCGGGTCTAAGGCAGGACTTTTATCAGTATGTGGCGAACCCCAACCAGGTCATAATATCTTATAAGGCAAAAGCCACAAGCGCGTTTACAGGACAGGTTTCCCTTGGATATACTTCCGGCACCGAGACAGACGGCACCGAGAGCATCCAATATTCGACAGGCTGGGAATATAAGGTGCATGTCATCACGGTACAGAACTCAGGCAGGCACCTGCGCTCATTCAAGATTGATTTACAGAACCTTGGTGTCGGGGAATCATTGCAGATTTCCGACTTTAACATAATCTTGCTATCCAGTGTGGCCAATTTCGGGGACGCCTCCCAGATAAGGGTCGGAAAGCTTGACGGGGTGGTGGACCCTGTGTTCGGCAGGCTCAACGGGTACGGCGGCTACCTGCAAAAACTGTTCGCCTCTTGCTCCGCGCATATTTCCGGCACGTTGACGGCCGGCGATGAAAACGGGTTTGCAGCCACGTTTTATGCCGGAAAGATTCACAAGAACGCATTTTTAAATTCCCTTGATGTCGATTTCGTATCTTCTGTAAGCATCTCGACCACCGTAGTAAACCCCACGGGCATAGGCAAGGTTTACAAGATAGACTCCCCCAAGACAATCAGGGTGCAGTCTTCAGGGTGGCTCGGTCAACATGCAGGGCAGAAATACTGTCTTTCGTTCTGGATATACTGCAAGTCGCAGGTGCAGATTTCAGTCCTTCAGAACAACACGCCCGTCGGCACCATACAGGTCGACACTGTTGAGACAAATGCCTGGCGCAGGGAGAAGGTCGTGTTTGAGGTTATTGACGGCGGCGGGGATGACATGCTTGTAAAACTCTCGCCTACATTCACGGCTGACCCCGATGATGACAGTGCGGCCGCCCTGATGTATTTCTCGGCCCCGCAGCTTGAATCCGGGGAACATGTCACCCAATACCAGCCGACTGATGCCACATTGAACTACACCGACACATACGGCGCGTGGTTCAACCGTGGAGGCATAGGCGGAACCATCCAGAACCCCCTGCTCAACCTTAACGAGGACGGAAGTATCTCCTCCCGTTCCAATTCGTTCAGAATCGACCTGGATGGCAGCGGGCATTTCGCGAAGGGCAACATCAAGTGGAACGAGGATGGCGAGACTGAGCTGAGCGACAAGGTAAAGCTGACATGGAAAAATTTCAGCGAGGAGGACAAAAAGGAGCTGGAGGCGAAATCCATCAAGATCATCGGGCAGGACACTTTTTCATACATGGGCGACATAACCACAAACGAGCCTGTGTTTTATCCTGACAAGATAACCCTGGAGCTGACAGAACAAAACCTCCAGTCATCTTCGAGCCAGCGTCAATGGTCATACCTGAAATCCGGCGAATATATTGATATTGAGGGTGAAAATTCAAAGACGCTTGAAATCCTCCCAGACGGCGCATACTGGGGCAATGAAAGCACATTGACCGTAAAATGCACGGTCACGGTAAATCAAAGGACTTACACCGACACTATTACTTTAAAAAAGCAATACTCATCGGGCTACACAGTGGAGGTCGTCTCTGAAAAGGGGCAGGTGTTCAAGAACGGGTCATGCGAGACGGTCCTTCATGCCAACGTCTATTACAGGGGTGTGCTTGTCGACCCGGTGTTTGTTGCGGAGAACTTTAATTTGCTGTGGAAGAAATACACCCTCCCGGACTGTGAGAACGAGGACAAGGACTGGTGGAGAGAAAAGACTGACCCAGAGGGGAATGTGACAAGCCCGGCGATTGACAAAAGGGTGCCGGACATCACGCTTGACTACCCGATAACCGGCAGCGACCTGTTTGTATGCGAGCTACAGATCGGAGAAGGATTCCCGTATGATCTTCCTATTGTTTTTGCACAACTTTAAAACAAACATATCTGAATGGCATTGCGTTCCGGTAATAAGGTGGAGAATGGAGGCAGTACGCCGCAGGGCATACTGACCGCCGACGAATATAACGATCTTGTCGAACAAAGCAACGACAACGAGCAACGGGTCACTGACCTTGACGCGGTTGTCGTGAAGTCTGTGGAGATAGGCGGTGTGGAGCTTCCTGTGGTCAACGGTAAAGTCACGATACCGCTCGGCCCCGGGCTTGCCATAGTCGACGGCAAGGTCACTTTCACAGGCGGCAAGGTCCGTTTTCAGTATTCCGAGGACGGTGTATCAGGCTGGCATGACACATGCACCGATGATGACTGCTATCAGAGGGTTTCCGCTGACGGGGGTACCACATGGAGCAACGCCCAGAAGTTTGTCGGCAAGGATGGCAAAGACGGTAAAGACGGAGCGGATGGCGCAAAGGGCGCTGACGGTGCGGCAGGCTCTTCTGTGTCGGTGTCCTCGCAGCAGGTCACTTATGCGGCGTCACTTTCCCCTATACGCCCTGATGACAGCCAGTTCGTGCATACCGGCATCCCTTCCGACCTTGCCGCCGGCTCGTATCTGTGGAGCAGGGTGGAGGTGTTCTATTCCAACGGTCAGCCGACTGTTTCATACAGCGTCTCCCGTATCGGCGTGGACGGCACAAACGGTGTGGACGGCAAGGACGGCCAAAACATCACGATCAAGGCTTATTCAGTGACCTATGCCGTCACGTCATCAGCAACTCAGCCCGGGGACGGCAGCTTCACCTATAACTCATTGCCCGCAATATCGGTGGGGCAGTATCTCTGGAGCAAGACATCCATAACATATTCCGACAACACTGTAATCAGCTCTTACATGGTTTCCCGTATCGGGGCAGACGGCGGTGACGGTACACCCGGCGCACCCGGTGCCGACGGTCGCACCTCTTACACCCATTTCGCCTATGCCAACTCTGTTGACGGGCAGAAGGATTTTTCTGTAAGCCTGTTTGACGGGGCTAAATATCTGGGCATGTACACGGATTTCAAGAAACAGGACAGCACCGATTACAGGGATTACAGGTGGTCACAGCTGAAAGGCGACACGGGCCCGCAGGGCATACAAGGTGAACGTGGTCTGCGTGGACTTCAGGGGGCGCAGGGTGAGCAGGGCATACAGGGTCCTCCGGGAAAAGACGGGCAGCCCACATATTTTCACATCAAATACTCGGCCATATCCAACCCAGCAGTCTCCGCCGACATGACTGAAGACCCTTCAGAATACATCGGCACGTATGTAGACAACGAAGAGGAAGACAGCAACGACCCGTCTAAATACAAATGGGCGCGTTTCAAGGGCATACAGGGAGATGACGGCAAACAGGGCATACCGGGTGTGAACGGCGCTGACGGACAGACCTCATACCTGCACATAAAATACTCCAATGACGGCAAGACGTTTACCGGAAATGACGGCGAAGACCCCGGAGACTACATAGGGCAGTACACCGATTTTGACAAGGATGACAAAATGGACTTTTCCAAATACAAATGGGTCAAAATCAAGGGTGAGACAGGGCCGCGAGGTCTCCAGGGCATACAAGGGCCGCGAGGCGAACAGGGCATACAGGGGCCAAAGGGAGAAGACGGTAAAAGCACTTATTTCCATCTTAAATTTTCATCCAAGGAAAACCCTCTTGTGAAAGAGGACATGACAGAGACGCCGTCTACATATATAGGTACATACGTCGATGATGTCAAGAAAGACAGTGACAAGCCCTCTGATTATCACTGGATGCGCTTCCAGGGCGAACAGGGCATCCCCGGTGTCGGGAAAGATGGCAAGACGCAGTACCTTCACATCAAGTATTCTGATGACGGCAAGACCTTTACTACTAACAACGGTGAGGATGAAGGCGCGTGGATTGGTCAGTGCATCGACTTTGATGAAGAAGACCCGACAGAGTTTTCCAGATACAAATGGTCCAAGATTAAGGGCGCACCAGGCTTGTCGGCTTACGAAGTCTATAAAAAGAACCACACGTCATCTTCACTGAGCGAGGCGCAATGGCTGGACTCGTTGAAGATGAAATTCTCAGACCTAACCGCGTCAGAGAAGGACTCGTTGAAACTACATTTCTCAGACCTTACGGCAGCCGACAAGGAATCGCTCAAAGGTCACAGCCCCGTGGTGACGATAGGCTCAGACCACCGCCTCATAGTTGACGGCAGTCCGGTTGGCGACAGCCTTAAAGGCGACCCTGGTACACCGGGTACAAACGGTACCAACGGAACTGACGGCAAGACGTGGAAACCGAAGGTCGGTGCCGACGGCATTTTGTCGTGGATTCAATCATCTGACACCAAGGTCCCCGACCCGGTAAACATCAAGGGTGACAAGATGAAATTCTCAGACTTGACAGCTGCCGAGAAAGATTTGTTGAAACTGAAGTTTGCCGACCTTACAGCTGCGGACAAGGAGTCGTTGAGGGGCGCACCCGGTACAAGCATCTCCGCCGAGTGGAGCGGCACCAAGCTCATAATAAAGAACAACGGCACGGCGATCAACTCAGGGGTTGACCTTAAAGGCGCAGCTGGGGCAGCCGCCGTGGTATATTCGATAGTACCGTCGGCTGACAAGATAACAAAATCATATTCGGGAACCCTCACGCCGGCGAAGGTGTCGTGTTCAGTGTACAAGACCACCGGCAGCTCATCACGCGAGGCAACCGCCGACATGACCCTTAAATATCAGTTTGAGGGCGTTGCGTCGGGTGCAGAGGGCTATGCCGAGACAGAGATAGCGCACCCCTCAGGCATCACGGCAGAAAAGACAGTGCCATCGGGGGCGACAGCCGTTGTGTTCACGCTTTACAACGGGTCGATGATACTCTGCCGCAACCGCATAGCCATAGTCCCCGCCTATTCCGACCTGCAAGCCCTGAAGACCGACTCTGACGCGATAAAAAGAGACTATGTAAAGGCTACGGATATTGACGGCAAGATAGACACACACATAAGCTCAAAGAACCTCATAACAAAGACGGAAGCCCAGAACACATATATTGTCAAGGGGGATGCCTATACTGCGGAGGAGGCAAGGCAGCTTGTCTATGACACGCAGGAAGCCACGATGCCGGGAACGACATTTGAGTTTGACGGCTTCATGACCAAGGCGGAAGTGGTGGCTGCGTGGTCGGGTAAAATTGATGACAATCTCAAATGGGATGGCAACAACCAGAGTATAAAGGTATATTGGTGCGCCGATTTTGCCGATTATTCATCCTCAAACCGTGAAGGCGGTCGATGGGTGCTGCATAATACGTCTACTGACAAGTGGAATGTTAGCACACACGCCCCGTTCTGGTATTGCAGGGTAGCGTCTAACGCATGGCGGTATCTTCACGGCAAGAAAGTCTACTCATTGCGTAACCACGTTGAGGGGGCTGCGGGTTATTCTCACAGACACGACCTTGAATATCTCGGGATGCTGTCGACCAACGACTTTACCGACGCCCTGTTTGCGAAGCTGAACGGCATCGCGGCGGGGGCGAACCTGTACATTCACCCTACGGCGACGGCGACGACGATAGCGGCGGCATCCGGTAAGGTGCTGTCGGCGATAACGGTCAACGGTCTGGGGCATGTGACATCGGTTGTCTCCAAGACGCTTGCGGCGGCTGACATCCCCTCCCTGCCGTGGAGCAAGATAACGAGCGGGAAACCAACGACCCTCGCGGGCTACGGCATCACCGACGCGAAGATTGAGAACGGGGTGATCACGCTGGGGGGCAAGAGCATCACGCCCTCTCCCGTGGGTCACGTTCACACGCAGTATGCGCCCGTGACGGCACTTAACAGTCTTGTGCCGTGGGGTAAACACACGGTGGCATACACCAATGGCACTAACCTTAATCCTCAGTTCATCAATATTGAGAATGAGAATCTTATATCGGGTTATGCGAACTATTGGTCAGTGATAAATTTAGGCAGCTATACAAGCAGTGGTTTCTGCACTCAGATAGCGATGCCGTATCAAAATTCACTTACGGATTCTGACCTCTTTATACGCACCGCAAACGGCGCAGACTGGCGGGCATGGCGTAAAGTGTTGCATGATGGTAACACCAAGATAACCAACGGCACAATCACCATCAACGGCACATCCATCACGCCGCTTGTACAGCATCAGAGCCTCGCCAATTATGTGACAACCAACACGGCACAAAGAATCAGCGGAGGAAAGACGTTTAACAACGGTGCGTTGGCGGTAAGACAGGACAACGCCTGCGGTCTGACATTTTACTCATTCGGCGACAGCGACACAGAAAGGGTTGCAGCCATCGAGATTCTCGGTGCAAGCGGCTCTTGGCTCAAAAACTCGCTTGACTTCTACAAGTCGGGCAGAATCGTGGCACGCAACTCTTTCACCGCGACCTCGATTATCAAGTCGGGCGGCACGGCATCGCAGGCACTCATGGCTGACGGCAGCGTGAGGGGCATGATGGCGGACGGTCCTATCAACGATTCGCTTGTGTCGGACATCCTGAGTCCGCTCGTGACACGCGACGTGTTGAAGGGCTGGGATGGCAGCAGGATATTGATGACCGTGGACGGGCAGGTACACCGCAGCAACCTCGCGTACTGCAACAAGGGGGCTTTCGGCGACATCGTGACACACTCACACTCGGAATATGTGACCGCATTGGAGGCACAGGGCGACACGTTTGTGTGGAAGCGCGGGGGCACGAGCCATGCCATCACGCCCTATTTCGCGACGCAGACCTCGGTGTTGCGGTCGCAGGGGAGGTTAACGGCGGTCACAAACACCAAGCATGGCGCAGGCTTGAAGGTGTACGAAGTGTATAACAACGGCTACCCCACTGCTTACGGTAATCTTATAGCGGTACAGGGAGGCACGGCAAGCGGACAGGGTGAGCTGCTTCTTGGCTGGAGCGGTTCAGACAGTGGTCACGCCAATATATATTACCGCAATCAGAGAGACAATAGCGCCGCGTTTAGTACATGGGCTACCATCCTTGATTCAGTCAACTACTCCACCACCCTTGACAGCAGATACCTTAAGAAAGCGGGTGACATGATGACAGGCGAGCTTACAATCAAGACCGCGGCTTTCGGGGGGCAGCTCAACATATTCCGTAACGACACGGGCGGCAACTCCGTGATAAAGTACACCAACGCGGAGAAGCTGCTCGGCTACATAGGCATAGGGGGCAGCGGCGGTGTGTTCCCCTACGAGCCGATGTTCAGCGGCGAGAACGGCACATGGTACAAGATTCTCCACAGCGGCAACTACAGTTCTGTACTTAATAACGTGTACGCCGCGACAAGCCGCGTGGGCGCACTGGAATCCACGGTGTCGGGGCATACGTCGCAGATTAACGGGCTTACAGGCTCAGTCGGGGCAAAGGTGAGCAAGGCGGGAGACACCATGACGGGGGCTTTAAATGCGCCCAATGTGGTAGCAAAAACAGCCTTCACGACCTCGGCGGGCAAGGTGTCGGGACTCGCAGCAGGGACTGCGGCACTGTATGCAAACGGGCTCGCCATCTCCAACCCGGCGACCGCCAACGACGTGGGATGGATAAGGGTGACGGGCACCGGCGAGACTGACACGGTACTTGAAATCGCCACGGGCGATGATGGCGGCGCGGGCGAGCAGATAGTTGTGCGCCAATACAACACGTCAAACGCCATCGCAAGGGAAGCAAAGCTGTTTGACACTGCGGGCAACACTTCTTTCCCAGGGCGTGTGAACGCGTCATATTTCACCGCAAATGCCACGACGCTTTGCACGAACCTCAATGCCGACCTGTGGGATGGCGAGCAGTTGAGCAACTTCCGTATGCGCAAGGTGTACACCCTTAACCTGAGCAGCCTTTCCACCTCAAATTTCTATCCCGTCACTTTCGGGAAAAGTGCCTGGGAGATGGACTGTGAGATACACTCCCCGTCACGGGGCGGCGCGGAGGCGTATAATCAGAACCACATACATTTCATCCTTACTGCCCTTGGATGGAGCGACACGCCCGCACGACTGTTAATCCTGTCACAAGGTAATTTTGACAGCAACGAGATAACCATCGGGGCTGTCGGGACGGGCAATCAGAACGGCGAGCGTTGCGTGTGGCTTCGCGGCGGCATGAACTACACCGTGATAGCAAACGCAGTGCCGACACTCAGAACCGCCGACTATTCTGACGGCAACGAGAAATACACGGTCGGCACGAACCTGTATGGCGGCACGAACGCGAATGTCACTATCAGATGGCAGAACACCGACGCGCTCCGTGACAGCGCAAAAGTCGCGACATTGCAATCCAACGTGGCATCCGCGACCAAGCTACAGACGGTGAGGAAGATATTCGGCGTGAACTTTGACGGCACGGGCGATGTCAACGGCACGGTACATGCCGCCGCTGTTGAAATATCACACCCCACCCCGTTTATCGACTTCCACTTCGGCAGCTCCACGGCTGACTACACATCGCGTATAATCGAGACGGCAAGCGGCAGGCTCAGCATCGAGGGAAAGCTGTCAATCGGCTACGTCAACGACAGCTACAAGCTCGCGACATCCTCGTTCATCTGTAACTCATGGGTGAGAACAGTCGGCAGTGCGGGCTGGTACTCGGAGACCTACGGCGGCGGGTGGTGTATGCAGGACAGCACTTGGATAAGAATCCACGGCGGCAAGAGCCTCTATGCGGCTTCGGGAATCATCCGCACCGACGGGGAGCTACAGGTGGGAGGCGGCGGCGACAAGTTCCGCGTCACTGCTGCGGGGGCTGTGACCGCGACATCGTTCGCCAAGCGGGGCGGGACGGCGGAACAGGCGTTGATGGCAGATGGCAGCGTGAGGGGGATGGTGGCGCTTAAAGACGGCTCCATCGAGGACACGGCGGGGGCGGGCCGGGCGGTAACCCATTT
>OGQO01001800.1_pt1 | contig 18398 bp, 14 predicted proteins | sample 1553241 | NCBI WGS metagenome assembly OGQO01 (sample SAMEA2579933, study PRJEB22360) | human gut metagenome | biome: human gut; feature: human-associated habitat; material: faeces | place: Denmark | collected 2008/2010
CACCGACGCAGGGGGGGTGGGGGGGGGGCCGCCCGCGGGGGGGGGGGGGAGCCACTCGGTGCCGTCCCCTACCACGTCGTAAAGGAGCGTGATGGAGTCATCGTCGTAGTCGAAGAGGGAGATGGGGCGACGCAGATATTTCCCGTCGACGGCGATATTGACAAACTGCCCCGGGGCAGAGATCGCGCCGGTGGCGCCGGCCGCCTTGAGCAGCATGGTGCGGGCGGTGAGGCGCCGGTTGTAGATTACGCTGAATATCTCTTTTCTGTTCATATCCGATTTGCTCTGGACAGTGGGGAAACATGCCGGAGGCATGTCCCTACAGTCCGGATTCATGATTCATTATATTATTGGCGGAGGCTTACGACGGCGCCGTTGTGGAGGGTGAGGACAGGCACGGAGCGGAGAGTCATCCCCTCGAATACCGATACCTTTCCCTTGGAGACGAACTCGCTGCCTACGACCTTGAAATCGCGGTCGAGAGCAACGCCTGCGATGTCGGCGGGGTCGCCGGGAGTGAGCCACGACTGCGGGAGGCCGAGTATGTCGCGGGGGCGGAGGGCCATCAGCTCCACGAGGCGGTCGATGCCCACGATGCCTGAAGCAACCAGAGCCGTATAAGAGGCGGCGAAGGCGGTCTCGAGGCCCACGACGCCCATGGCGCTGAGGGAGAGGCCGCGCGACTTCTCCTCGATGGAGTGCGGGGCATGGTCGGTAGCGATGACGTCGATGGTGCCGTCGGCAAAGCCCTCGAGCAGGGCCTGGCGGTCTGAGGGGGAACGCAAGGGAGGGTTCATTTTGAATCGTCCGTCGTCCTGGAGGTCCTCGTCGCATAGGAGCAGGTAGTGGGGAGCTGTCTCGCCCGTGACATTGAGACCGTCTTTCTTGGCGTCGCGGAGCAATGCCACGCTCTCCTTGGTGGAGATATGGCATATATGGAGGCGGCAGCCGGTGTCGGCGGCCAGTTTTATGTCGCGCTCCACCTCACGCCACTCGCTCTCGGAGCAGATTCCCTTGTGGCCATGGGTGCGACCCCAACGGCCGTCGTGGATGTAGCCGCCGCGCAGCAGGTCGTTGACCTCGCAATGGGCGGCGAGGATCTTGCCGGTGGGGGCGATACCCGCCATGGCGCGGCGCATCACGTCTTCCGACTGCACACCGGAGCCGTCGTCGGAGAATCCGGCTACATACGGGGCGAGGGCCTCGTAGTCGACAAGCTCCTCACCCATCCGTTTGCGGGTGATGGAGGCGTAGGGCCATACACGGATGGCGGCGTCGCGGTCAATGATGTCGAGCTGTGTCTGGAGCGTCTCGCGGGAGTCGGGCACAGGATTGAGGTTGGGCATGGTGCAGACGGTGGTGAAGCCGCCTGCGGCGGCAGCGCGGGAGCCGAGGGAGATGGTCTCCTTGTAGCTGTAGCCGGGCTCGCGGAGATGCACGTGCATGTCTACGAACGATGGGAAGAGGGAAAGGCCGGAGCAGTCGATGACTCTGGCTCCATCCTCGGGCAAAGAGGGTGCTACCTGTGAGATCTTTCCGTCGGCCACGGCGATGTCGGCGTCGACGAAGGACTTTCCGCGCCACACGCGGCCGTTTCTGAGGAGCAGTCTGTCAGTATCTTCCATTGCAGTAAGAGATAGCACCGGATGGTGTGGAAACATGCCGGAGGCATGTCCCTACAAGCCGGTTGATTGATTTTGTGATGTAATGGATAGCGGTTAATTTAAGGCGGGAATGGCGGCCTACAGAAAAAAAACGAGGCCACCCCATGGTTAGGGCACCTCCGAGATCTTTTGATATGCATTTCTTGCTGGGATTCAACATAGCCGCTGTCTGCCTGAAAATTTTCCAAAATTACAATGAAATCCCCACACGTGCAAATTTTCAGCCGAAAAACGGCAAAAAAGTCGGGACGTCATTCTGCATATTCACAAAAAATATTTAGTACTTTTGCGGTATGAAAAACTCACCTATCATCATGATGGCGGCCATAGGCGCCATAGGAGCCACGGCAGGCACCAGCGCAGCCTCCGGCAAAGACATAGATTATAATGGAATAGACCGCCGTATAGCCACTGAACGCAGGGCGAAGGTCGACTCGCTCTGCTACGACATATCATTCAGCCTTCCTGCCGAGCGCGACAAACGCATAGAGGGAAAGGAGACCGTAAGCTTCAGCTATACAGGACGGCCCGGCGAGGAGCTGCTGCTCGACTTCAAGGGGGAAGCCGGACAGATCAGGGAGGTGATCCTCAACGGAGAGCGGTATGATGCGGAGATGAAAGGCGAGCACCTCGCCTTTCCCGACAGCCTGATGCAGCAGGGACGCAACGACATCACCATCACCTTCACCGCCGGCGAGCGGGCGCTCAACCGGCGCGACGATTTCCTCTACACGCTGTTTGTGCCCTGTCGGGCACGCACTGTCTTCCCCTGCTTCGACCAGCCCGACATGAAGGCCACCTTCCGCCTGAAGCTGGAGGTGCCGGAAGAATGGCAGGCGGTGTCGAACACCATAGTAGAAAAGGAGACGGAGCTGCCCGAGGGACGCAAGCTCGTGACTTTCGGTCCGACGGAGCCGCTGAGCACGTATCTCTTCGCCTTCGCGGCGGGAGCCTTCTCCCGGCAGGAGTTCGAAGCCGACGGGAGGCGATTCGGAATCTACTACCGCGAGACCGACCCGGCACGCATCGCACAGCTGCCCGAGATCGCCGCCGACGTGGCGGCGTCGCTCGCCTGGCAGGAGGAGTACACCGGTATCCCCTACCCTTTCTGCAAATACGACCTCGTGATCATCCCCGGATTCCAGTTTGGCGGCATGGAGCACACGGGCGCCACCTTCTACAGCGACACGCGGATGTTCCTGCCGGCCAACGCCACTCCCGACGACCGTCTGTCGCGCACACAGCTCATAGCCCACGAGACGACCCACATGTGGTTTGGCGACTATCTGACGATGCGGTGGTTTGACGACGTGTGGACGAAGGAGGTCTTCGCCAACTACTACGCCGCGGCAATCACGCGGGAGCGGCTGCCGCAGTTCGACCATGACCTCGACTGGCTGCGCACCTACGTGGGAGCGGCCCAGAAGGAGGACCGCACGACAGGCGCCACCTCGATACGCCAGGGGCTCGACAACCTCGGCGACGCGGGGCTCGTGTATAACAACATCATCTACGACAAGGCGCCGGTGATGATGGCGAAGCTCGTGGAGCTGATGGGATCCGACGCCTTCCGCGCCGCCATCAGGGAATATCTCGACACCTACGGCTACGGCAACGCCACCTGGGATGAGTTGGTGGCAATCCTGGCACGCCACACCGACAAGCCGGTGGAGGCGTTCAGCCACGCATGGGTCAACGAGGCCGGCTGGCCAGAAATCAGAGTGACCACCGACGGAAAGAGCGTCACGGCCACCCAGCGCGACCGGCGTGGGAGCGCCACACTCTGGCCCCAGAGTTTCGGAGTGGCCGTATATGACGGCGACAGCATGCAGAGCGTGACGCTGACCTTCTCGGCCGGCGACTCCACAGCCAGCGCGGAGCTACCGCAGGCCATAGCCGACGGAGCCGGGGTGATGACCGTGGTTAACCACAACGGCAAAGGATATGGCCTCTTCACACTCGATGCGGTAAAGGCCCGGAAGACCTCGGCGCTGCTTAAGGGAACCAACCACTGTCTCAGCAACGCCGGGGTGACGGCGCAGCTGATGAACCTCCAGGAGAACGCCCTCTGCAGCAATATCGACAAGGGTTGGTGGGCTTCCGAGATGGCCGACATGGTAAGCAATGAAAGCGACCCGCTGCGCGGCATGATGCTGGCGCAATTCATCGGCGCCCTGCTGCCCGACATCGCCGACAGCGACAGCCTGGAGGCCAGACTGCTCGACATGGCGACAAGTCATCCGATTGCGGCAGTGGGCACGACACTGCTCCGTGGCCTCTACACCTCCGGCAAGTCGCCGGCCACCACACAAGCCATCTACAGGCTATGGGAGGAGGCCGCCTCTCCCCTTCTCGGAGAACGCGACTACATGGACATGGCGCTGCAGCTGGCAGTGAGGATGCCGGAGAAGAGCGACAGCCTCACGGCACGGCAGATGGAACGCATCACCAACCCCGACCGCCGGAAACAATTCGCGTTCATCAGCCGTGCCGTGGCGCCTGATGCGGAAGCGAGACTGGCGTTTTTCAACGAGCTGCTGAAGGCTGAGAACCGTACGGTAGAGCCATGGACGGGCAAAGCACTCTCGCTGCTCTGCCATACGCTGCGTGGCGCGGAGGCGGCCGCATATATCAGGCCGGCGCTGGAAATCCTGCCGGAGATCCAGGCCACGGGCGACATCTTCTTCCCGGCCAACTGGTGCAGAAACCTGCTGTCGGGGCAGCGGACACCGGAGGCGCGCGAGGCGTTGCGGAGCTATCTCGAAGGGCATCCTGACCTGAAGCCGATGCTGCGGAGCAAGGTGCTGATCGGCGGGGCGCCGCTGCTCAACAACCAACCTTAATGTAGGGATGCACCCCGGTGCATCCGGTCGCACAACCACGACCGTCAGACCGGAGCGGCTGCACCGGGGTGCAGCCCTACAAACCGGATTCTACAGATACCCATACACCCTGATCTGCATTTCTTGACAAATGTCAATGTTTTTTCAATCAGGAGGCTTTAAATTTGCGGCACTGAATCAAATCTCTCAACAGACAACCTAAACACCAAAGTATGGGAAAGAAATTTACCACCATTCTGATGGCAGCGCTGACAGCAGCCTCCGGCATGGCTATGGAGGCAACTACGGCATAGCTACAGGCGCCACATCAGGGAAAGCCCGCAAGCTGCCGACATTCTACAAGGAAACACGCAGACTGAATCCGGCTAAGGAGAAGCCGGCTGAGATGCCCCGCCCGGGCCAGAGGGCACTGATGCCCACAGCGCCAATAAGGAAAAGTCCGCTCCGCATCACCGACGGAGGCACCGACATTTACGGATGGGCGTATTACGGAGATCCTACCGGAATGTACAGAGTTGTCGGCAAAACCGCGCAGCTCTACTGGGCCGATAAATTCGTGGAGACAGCCGGCTGGTATACCATCAGCGAGGGATGGCTGAAAGACGGCAGGCTCTACGGCTATGCCCCCAACCAGTTTAACGGCCAGGTCTCAGGCCTCGACGTAGTAGTATACGACTTCAACAACGGCGACATCCTGGAGACGGAGTCGCTGGAGATGAACTGCTATTTCGACCGTCTGGCCTACAATCCTAAGGACGACTACGTCTACGGCTTCGGCATGATGTGGGACGTCGACCCCGTGAACTACGTCTATATGAAAGCACCGGCCTCCAACCCGGGAGCGGGCGAGTTCATCGCCAACATACCAGACTACACCAAAGAGTTCCGCTCCATATGCTACAACGCGGAAGACGGACTTTTCTATGGAGTAAGCGGAGAGGGCACCTTCTGCTCGATAGACACCGAGGGCAACTATACGGAGCTATTCAGCCTCGGCCTCGATCCTATGGTATGGAATTCAGGTTATAAATCCGGAATCGTCTACAGCCAGGCAGAGGGATGCTATTTCTGGAACAATGTGACCTGGAACGAGGACTGGTCAATATCCATCAACCTCTCGAAGATAGATCCAGCCAAGCAAACCCTCGAACTCTACTGCACACTGCCGGAAGAATTCTACTTCTTTGTATCTCCTGATGATGTAAGCGACGACACAGCCGCCCCGCGCATCTCGGAAATGGGAGAAGTGTCGTTTGCAAACGGCTCGCTGACAGGCAGGATCACCTATCAGACACCGACCGCGACTATCGGCGGAGAGACACTGGCAGGCGACATCGACGTATATGCCGAGCTTGACGGAACGCCCTACGCCGGCCCCATCGCATGCGCACCCGGAGAGAAAGTGACTTTCGACTACACGGAGCTGGATCGCGGGATGCACGTATTCAGCGAATATACCATAGCCGACGGACATAAGTCTCCCGTACTCACGAGGGAGTTCTTCATCGGCGTCGACACTCCGTCGGCACCCGCCCGCGTCACCTTCCACCAGCAGGAGACCGTATTCGCAGTATGGGACGAAGTGACGACCGGAGCACATGGAGGATATATCGACCTCGAGGACCTCAGCTATAACGTCTACATCAACGGAGAGTTCTACGGCAAGAGCGACACCTTCTACCTCGACAACATCGTATTGCCCGATGACGTCACCATGAGCCTCTACTCCGCATCCGTAACGGCAGTGAGCGGAGGCTACGAGTCGACACCCACCTACTCCAACGAGATAGCCTACGGCAAGCCCTTCGACCTTCCGCTCGAGATCAAACCCACCCTGGAACAAGCCAAGATCTGCTACTCCATAGACGCCAACCAGGACGGCAACTGCTGGCTTATCGACGAAGCCGAGCAGGCATTCATCATAAATTATCCTCCGTATGGCGATGCTCAGGACGACTGGCTGATTCTGCCTCCGGTAAACATCACGGACACGGAGAAGTATTATCCGGTGGAATTCCTCATCTGCAAGGGGAGCGCCTTCTGGCCTGAGAGCCTTGAGGTCTTCGCCGGCACTTCACCCGAATCGGAAGACATGACGATAGAGCTGATCAGCGACCTGGAGCCATCAATCACCTATCCGGCATACCAGAAAGTCAGCGCGCTTCTGAAAGTGGAAGAGCCCGGCGCCTACTACATCGGCTTCCACTGCAACTCCGGAAGCGAAAACTACGGCCTCAAGCTGAAAGACATCTCAGTGGCAGACAACAATGTGACAGCTGCCTCACCCGACTATGCAAGCAATGTAGACATCGAGGGCGCCGAGGAAGGCGAGCTCCAGGCATACGTTCAGTTCAGCTTCCCGACACGCACCATCTCAGGCCAGAGTTTACCCGAAGACGCAGTACTGAAAGCCACCATCGAGGGCTACGACACAGTAGAGATCGAAGGCACCCCCGGCTCGCGCGGCAAAGCCACCGTCGAGACCGACCAGGGCGACAACAGCATCTCGATCCAGATCTCGCTCGGCGAGCTCAACGGCCCGAAGATGATGACCACCGTCTACACCGGCATCGACGTGCCTGTGGCAATCAGCGACGTGGATGTAGAGGCATCGGCCGACATGCAGTCGATGAAGATCACCTGGAAAGCTCCGACCGAGGGCGCCAACGGAGGCTACGTGAATCCGGCCGGTATCTATTACAATATCTTCAAGGCCATCCAGACACCCTACGGCACCCAGTATGACCAGATCGCCACCACGGAAGAGGGCGTGACTGAATACGAATACACATTCGACCCGGCGACCTCGGACTTCCAGATGGACCAGGTGCTCCTCGCAATCCAGCCAGCCGACGAGGCCGGCGTGCAGAACGAGATGACGCTCGCGGGAGCGGTGCTCGGCACTCCCTACATGCTGCCGATGTATGACAACTTCGAGGACGGCTTCAACCTCAATCCATGGCTCGTGATGCGTCCGGGCGATGAATACCTCGCCACCTACGGCATATACTACCTCAACCAGATCGGCGGATTCGAGAATTACGATGGAGCTGCCTTGGCCGCTATGGGCAACGACGGCGAGAAAGGACGTCTCGAACTCCCCCGCTTCGCTACCACCGGCATCGAGAACGCCATGATAAAGCTCGACATGTATACCGGCCACCTCTGCGCCAACACCACGCTCTACGGCTATACCTCCGGCACGGAAGACGCTCCTGTGGAGATCGCCACGATCAACGTGACGCCCGACAACGAGGAATTCCACACAGTGATCCTTGACCTTCCCGCCGAACTCATAGGCAAGGAGTGGGTGCAGGTATATATCGAGAACTCCTTCACCGGCGAGCAGGTGATCATGCTCGTGAAATCGATCGAGGTGAGCGAAGGCTCATCGGTTGCCGACCTAAGCGACGTACGCCGCGTGGCAGCCGGCAAGGGCATCGCCATACTGACAGGCTTCGAGGGATCCGACGTCAGCATCTACCGCATCGACGGCACAAGCGCCGCAAACCTGCGTGTGGCCGACCATGTGACTGAGGTGAAGCTCGACAAGGGAATCTACCTCGTCAAGACTAATGACAGGACCTACAAGGTAATCGTAAGATAAACGGTAAAGTAAGATAAACGGTAAAAGGGATTATCTCCATAGAAAGCGGGCCGGCTTCGTGAAGGAGCCGGCCCGCCGTGTATGTATGACTGAGTCATGAATTCATCATCGGTCGGAGAGCATGCTCTTGCGGATGCGGCTGAGATATTCCGGCGAGACACCGAGATAGGAGGCGATGACGCGGGCCGGAACCGCACGAATGATCTCGGGACGGTTTTTCACCATGCTCCTGTATCGCTCGGCGATGTTGCCGTTGATGACCTCAAGCTTCTTCTCCGCATATGAGAGCTGATGCATCCATAGGGAATGAAACCACCTCTCGAGATCGAGGTTGGCGATGGCGAGACGCTCGAAGTCGGCCCTTTTGATCACCTTCACCACGCAGCGGGTGCAGGCGGAAGTGGTCATGAAGGCCGGCTGACGCATGTAGTATCCCACAGGCGAGAGAAAGACGGTGGCCCGGATGCCGAAGCCGAACGTAATCTCCTTGTCGCCGTGTAGATAATGGATACGGATTATTCCCTCGTCGACGATATAGATGTTGTCGTTGACCTCCCCTGTGTTGATTATGATCTCGTTGCGTGAATATGTGCGCGTGTCGCACTGAGCGAGGAGAGACTCAAGGCTATCGGCCCTGGGACGATAGCTGCATTCCTGCCGGAGAAGGGAGACGAGGGTCGGCACGGAGGCGCCGGGAGAACTGGGAGATGCCATGGATTTTCGGATTAGAAGATGATTGTCGGATTAAAAGATGTCAGGCAAGCGTGAGGGTGCTTTCCTTACCGGCTGCACGGCTGCGTGCGAGCCCGTTGGCCACGACCACCGCCTTCGAGATATGGTCGCAGATGTGATTGTCGCCGATGAGCCTGTCGATGCCGGCGCCGTGAAGGGCCTCGCGCACATTGTCGCGCACCCCGGAAAGCACTATCATGATGCCCTCCTCATGGGAGGCCTCGATGAGGATCTGGAGATTGTGGAGACCCGTGGAGTCGATGAACGGCACCTTCCGCATCCTGATGATGCGCACCACAGGACTCTCCTGGAGACTGAACCTCACCACCTCGTCGAATTTAGTGGCGGCGCCGAAGAAGAAGGGCCCGTCGATCTCATAGACCGACACTCCGGGCTCGAGGTCGAGGATCTCGTGATGACTGATGTCGGTGCCGTCGGCGGCGTCAAGCTGCTCGCCGTAGACACGGACCGTGGTGTTTTCCATCACCCTCCGGAGGAAGACCACCACGGCAAGCAGCAGCCCCATCTCGATGGCGATGGTGAGGTCGAAGACCACAGTGAGCAGGAATGTGACGGCGAGCACGGAGACGTCTCCCTTTGGATTGTGGAGCATCCCCTTCACGGTGCGCCAGCCGCTCATGTTGTAGCTCACCATAATGAGCACCCCGGCGAGACAGGCCATCGGCACGATGCTGATCAGAGGCATGGCCACAAGAAGGACGAGCAGAAGCACCACGGCATGCACTATACCTGCCACCGGAGTGCGGCCGCCGCTGGTGATGTTGGTCATGGTGCGGGCTATGGCTCCGGTGACGGGGATACCGCCGAATACGGGCACCACCATATTGGCGAGACCCTGTCCGATCAGTTCGGTGTCGCAGTCGGTGCGGTCGCCGGTGCGTCCGTCGGCCACAGTGGCGCTGAGCAGCGACTCGATGGCTCCGAGCATCGCGATGGTGAACGCGGAGGGGAGGAGGCGGTTGAGGGTTGCGATGCTGAAATCGAAATCAGGATGCGGAGCCGCCACGGCGAGCTCGCCGAAGCGGTCGCCGATGGTGGTGATGCCGGCGACACCGAAAAATTCCCTCAGGATCCAGACAGTGGCCGAGACAAGCACAATGGCCGTGAGGGCGCCCGGTATCCGGCGGGAGATCTTCGGCATGACGGCGATGATAAGGATGGAGACCAGGCCTACGGCAGCCGTCATGAGGTGGGCCGATGAGAAATGACGCAGATAGACACTCCATTTCCCGATGAAGTCGCCCGGCACCTTCTCGTCGATGGCGAGGCCGAAGAAGTCGGGCATCTGAGTGGAGAAGATCGTGACGGCGATGCCGGCGGTGAAACCCACCACAATGGGATAAGGGATAAACTTGATGACCGTTCCAAGCCTGAAAAGCCCCATCACAAGGAGGATACACCCGGCCATGAATGTTGCGACGGCGAGGCCGGCAAGGCCGTATTGCTGCACTATGTTGTAGATGATGACGATAAAGGCACCTGTGGGACCGCCTATCTGCACGGAATTGCCGCCGAAGGCCGACACCATGAAGCCTCCGATGATGGCTGTGAGCAGACCTACCGTAGGGCTGACTCCGCTCGCGATGGCGAACGCGATGGCGAGCGGTAGGGCGACAATCCCCACCACGATACCCGCCACGATGTCCTGACGGAATTTCCTGATGTCATAGTCTCGCAGGGCCGTCACCAAGGCGGGCCTGAATTTCAATTTAGCTTGCATTCAACTGTGTTTTTTGGGTTTCATTATAAATTGACAAATGGGAAAGGCATGCCCTATTCGAGGCGTCGCCGGGTAAAGAAACGGCGGGTAGCCAGCAGGAAGAGGGCCGCGCCTGCGACCTGGCATCCGGCAGTGACCCAGAAGGCGGCGGAATAACTCATGTATTCCATAAGGAAGCCGCCGAGCAGCATCCCCAGCCCCATGCCGAGGTCCCAGGATATGAGGATCGAGGAGTTGGCCGTGCCACGCTGGTCGTGGCGCGCCACCTTGACAAACATGTTGAGGAAAGCGGGATACATCTGTCCGTTGCCGAGGCCTATGAGCAGGGCCGAGGCGTAATAGGTCCACTCGTTGATGGAGAGGGCGAACAGGGTGTAGCCGAGCGAGGAGAGCACGACTCCGCGCGCGCAGCTGAGGGTGATGTTGCCGGCGCGGAGCGCGCGGTTGCCGAAGAGGCGCGCGCAGACAAGGCCGCCGGAGAGCACTGCGAAGAAGACACCGGTGCCGTCGGTGATGCCGAGCACATCGCGGCCGTAGATGGCCACATAGTTGCTCATCACACCCCAGCAGAGGCCGAAAAACCCGATGTTGACGGCCATGAGCCATGCCCGGGTGAGGAAGAAATGGTCGAGGCTGAACTTAGGCTTACCCTCCACCTTCTCCCTGAGCGGCAGGCGTATGCGGGTGGTGAGCAGGAATCCGAGGAAAGCGAGGGCGAACGAGAGCCAGAAGAGGAGGGGAAAATTGCCCGTGGCGGAATAGATGTAGATACCGGCAGTGGGAGCTATGGCCATCGCGATATTGTTGCTGAGGCCGTAGAATCCGATACCCTCGTTGCGGCGCGACGAGGGGAGCACATCGATGGCCACCGTGCTGTTGGCCACTGTCGTGGCTCCGAAGGGTATGCCGTGGAAAGTGCGCACGATGGCGAACATCAGCAGGGTGCCGGCGCCGGCGTATCCCGCGAAAAGGATGAAGAAGAAAAAGAAACAGAGCATCAACACCTTCCTGCGGTTGAAGGTGTCGACTATGAATCCGCTGAAAGGGCGGATGAGGAGGGTGGCCACCACATAGCCTGAAAGCACGAGGCCTATGATGTCCTTATCGGCGTGAAACTGGTCGTCGAGATATATCGGGAGAAGCGGGGTAAGAAGGTAGAAGGCGAAGAAAAGCAGGAAGTTGCAGCACATCACCTTGAGGTATTCCCTGTTCCAGAGCCGCTCACGTGGGGCATGGGCGGCATTGTCGGCTTGATGTCTCATGATTGTAATGCTAAACGGGAATTTCACAATGAGGGTGCAAAATTATAAAAAAAAGCGAGAAAAGCGCTATATTTGCGGAATGGAAAAAGCGATATTCACACAAATAGAGGCCTTATTGAAGGCCGACAGGTCGGTGAGGCGTTTCGACGAAAGCCGCGCCGTGGACCCGCATCAGCTGAGAGCGCTTGTGGGGCTGACACGCTACTGCGCCTCGGGGCGCAACCTCCAGCCGCTGCGCTACCGCATAGTGAGCGGCCGCGAGGAATGCGCGGCCCTCTTTCCGGCGCTGGCGTGGGCCGGCTATTACACCGACTGGGCCGGCCCCGCCGAGGGAGAGAGGCCGGCGGCATACATAGTGCAGTGTCTCGACACCAGTCTGACCACCAATCCGATGTGTGACGAAGGGCTCAACCTTCAGGCCATCACCCTCGGCGCCACGGCTCTCGGGCTCGGCGGATGCATCATCAAGGCGTTCAGGCGCGAGACGGTGGAGAAGGCGCTCGGCCTTCCGGCTCATCTCGAGCCCCGCTATGTGCTCGCTCTGGGCTATCCGGCGGAGAAGGTGCGGATCGTGGACCTCGGCAGCGACGGCGACTATAAATACTACCGCGACGGCGACGACACGCAATGCGTGCCTAAGCGCAGCCTCGACGAGCTTCTCGTGAGGCCCTGAGCCGTCATTGACACTCAGCCGCCATGCCGGGAGGATTATCTCGGCATGGACACATAGTCGCGCCAGTAGACTCTGCTGACGGGATGCTCCCTTATGGAGTCGCCGGAAGCTATACGGAGCGTGGGCTGCGCCTCGTCGGGGCTGTATGTGACCGACGTGCCGTCGGAGGCGGCGAAGGAATATGTGCGGATGCCGGCCGAGCCCTCCACCTCGAGAGAGCCGGTGAGCATCCTGGCGGGAATCATATGAAGGTCGCTGCCGGGAGGATAGACCGACATCCTGTATCTCCCTGCCGCAGGCCGCGCGTCGGCCTCATCATCATAAGCGGGCTGCTCCGCGGCCTGGAAGTCGACCCTGTAGATCGTGGAGTCGAGTGCGTCGTGAAGGCAGAAAGAGGGCACCCATCCCCCCCGTAGCTCCGGCGCTATCGAGGCGATCTCCTCGTCGGCGAGCATGGCCCTGAGCGCGTTCTCCGCCTTTGAATGATAGTTGACGGCATACACCTTGTCGTCGACCCACACCTCGTTGTTCTCCTTCGGAGACCAGCCTCTCCATCCGTAGCTCTCCCAGTCGCCGGGAGTCATCCGCGCGAAAGCGCTCTTCAGGGAGTCGTCGAAGATCACGGGGAAATACCTCACCATGCCGGCCGAGTCGACAATGTCGCGCAGCGGGTATTCGCGTGTGATGGGATATGAGCATCGGGCCGCGAATCCGCTGGCATCGGATCCGGCGATTGAATGTGCAAGGTCGATAAGGAGGGTGTCGGGGCGTTGCGTCACCCCGATGGAATCAGTGTCGCCGTCCGATGCACGGCCTCCCTGATTGGTACAGGCGCCGCAGGCCAGGGCCACCGCGATAACGGCAAGCACAATGGATGAGTATTTAGCGGCATATATTTTATAGCGATTCATTTTCCGGAGATTATGAACTGGATTGAACATGCGGGTTAAGATGAGGATCATTTTCGGGCGAGGGTCCTGAGGTCTTTGACAAAAAGGGTCTCGAGCTCGGCCAGACGCCTTCGCCTGATCTGGGAATTGACCTTGCCGCGATACCGGCAATGTGCTGTGTAGACCTCCTCGATATCGCGGTTGCCGGCACGCAGCTTCTTGAGTATGCTCGACTTGGCCACATTTCCCTGCCCTATGTTGTAGGCGAGGGCGCCGAGCAGGAGGCTGTCGGCTCCGAATTCGCGGTATAGGGCGCAGTATTTCCTGTAGTCCTTGCGCAGAAGGGCATCGGCCTGCTTCTCGGAAAGCTGGACTCCTTTCTTATATTTCTCGCCACTGAGCACTCTGTGGCCATAACCCACGTATGGCCAGTTTTTCGGAGTGTGCATGCCCTCGAAACTCTTGATGAGCTGGACGGCAGCCTCGAAAGTGGGAGGCGATTTCTTCGCGACGGGCTTCACGGCAGCGCACAGCACGATGAAAGCCCCGGCGAGGGCAATTGCCACTATCAGTAATTTCTTCATAATCATTAAGCGCCCATAATGGGGCCTTTGATTATAAACGCCGCAGCCACCGTTTCGGTTTGAAATACGCATTATGGGACCGCGAGCATCAATAATCTTGAAAGAATATTGCAGATGTAATATATTTACACTAACTTTACAGCCTAAAATAACATCCGTATGGAAATCGCACTGAAAAAGAACCAGAGCTTCCGTCTTTCCGTAGCTTTGATTGAGAGACTGAAACAGCTTGCCAAGAGGCAAAACCGGAGTCTTAACAACTATGTTGAGACTGTATTGCTTGACGCAGCCTATCATGAGCCGAACGCGACGACTCTCGCCGCCATGAAGGAGGTAGAGAGTGGAGCTTTACGAGATGAGCCAGCACTCGACCTCTCATCCATCGAGGCAATGGAAAAATCAATGGGATTATGAAGAAGCTCAAACCTTCATCGCAATACAAGAAGGACTATAAGCGATTCAGGAACAATCCCAGAAAAGTCGAAGAGCTGAACGATATCCTCAATAAGCTCGCCAATGAGGAACCGATTCCGGAGAATAACTATCCCCATCTACTCACTGGAGAGTACAAGGGTTATATGGAATGTCACATCGAGAATGACTTCCTGCTTATATGGTTCGATCCCGACACCGACCAAATAGACCTTGTACGTTTAGGTTCACATTCTGAGCTGTTCGGGTAGCAGTCGGTGATGCCAGATTCTAAGGAGAGGTGACGATAATGGTGACGGGACCGTCGTTGACGAGGGCCACCTTCATATCGGCGCCAAAGCGACCACGACCGACTTTCTCCGGAGAGCCGAGGGCTTTCTCAGCCTCGGCGCAGAAGTACTCGTAGAGAGGCACGGCGAGCTCATGGCCGGCGGCTCCGACATAGCTCGGGCGGTTGCCCTTACGCACCGAAGCGGCGAGGGTAAACTGGCTCACCACGAGCAGCTGGCCGCCGACATCGAGCAGCGAGCGGTTCATCACTCCGGCGTCATCGTCGAAGATCCGCAAGTTGACGCATTTGCGTAGCATCCAGTCGGCATCAGCCTTTGTGTCGCCGTTCTCAACACAAAGCAGCACGAGTATCCCCTTGCCTATAGCCGACACCCGTTCCCCCTCGATAGTGACGGAAGCCTCCCCCACCCTCTGCAATACCATTCTCATAACTGTATGCCGTATTTGGTGGAGTAGAAGCGCTTGAAGTCGGACCAGCGGTAGAAGGGGAAGATGTCGGTGGGGACGGGGACGCGCACCTCTTTCTCGTTGTGGAGCACTTTCATCAGGACATCGTCGGGCCGGGAGGGGTTGCGGAAGAAGATCAGCTGGATGTTGCCGGCCATGGGAGAGACCTGAAAGCTGGCCCACGATTTATAGAAGTCGTCGATGTTCGCCTCGCGACCGGATGCACCCTCGATGCCGAGCAGGGCGGCAAACGGCACAAGGTTGCCGTCGTGGGCGAAGCGGAGGTCGGCTGCGGTGTCGCCACCGGCAAGGGCCGCGTCGGCTCGCTCCACGACATCGCGCAGCAATGGTATCGATTCACGGATCACGACACCCTTGTTGCCGGGAAAGTCAGCATGACCGCCGTAGAAGCCGGCATTTGTGACCTGCCAGATGTCAAACATCTCCTCGGGCTCGAGGTATTTCTTGAAGTCAATCGGCGTCTCCACATTCTGGGCGTCGGCGGCCAGCCAGTAGACACCCCAGAGGAAGCCTGACTGGTCGACATTGGCTGCGACATAATCATGATCGCTGAAGACAGCCTTTACAAGGCGCTCCGGATGGGTCATCCGGCGGGAGAAGTCGTCGTGCATGCGCCGCATCACGGTGTCGCGGCGGAAGGCGTCGGCCTCGGCGCTGCCCGGACGGATGGAGGCGAGCTGTCGCTCCGTGGCCTCGCGTGTGACCTGCAGGCGGGGGTTGAACTCCTTGAGGCCCTCACAGAAGGCATCCATGCTCAGCACGCATCTCACCACGAGGGTGGAGCGGGCGTCGATCTTATTGTCGCCGGCAAAGACAGAGGGATAGTTCTCGGCCATGCGTCGGGCGATGCCCTTGTGCTGCCTGACGCCGAGGGGGGTGAGTGCGCCGCCGCGACCTAAGGTCTCGAGCATGAGGGTGTCGAGGTCGGCCATGAGCTGATGGCCGAGCGGGGTGAGGGCGCGGGCGCCGGAGGCGCGGTGGAGCACGTCGGCCACACGCAGATAGTCGGCGTCGTCGATCAGATAGCGGGAGCCGTGGCGACCGAAGTGGCTTATATATACGGGCTCGTAGCCGGCAGGGGGTGGCGTGTTGTCGGCCTTGGTGACGGGATATGCGTAATACACACCGCCGGCCTTGTCGAGGTCGGCATAAACTTCCTCGCGGGTGGTCTGCGCCACGGTCTGAAAAGCGAAGGCGAGGCAGGCGGCGGCAAATAAAAAGAGTCTCATACTGCGGAATTTTATCGCAAAGTTAATATTTTGTTTTAAATTTGCATTTTATTTCCAAGCATAATATCAAGAGGCAATGAGCGAGACAGTAGAAAAGGACCCCTTCGTATCGATAATCACGATCACCTACAACGCCGCGGGCGAGATAGAGCCGACGGTGAGGTCGGTGGCGGAGCAGAGCTGCCGCGACTTCGAGCACATCATCATCGACGGGGCGTCGAGCGACGACACCCTCTGCATGGCCCACAATGCGGCGCGCCATCCGCTGCGTATCCTCAGCGAGCGCGACAACGGGCTCTACGACGCGATGAACAAGGGGCTGCGCATGGCCCGCGGCCGCTATCTGCTGTTTCTCAACGCCGGCGACACCTTCCACTCGACGGATACGCTGCGACTCTATAAGGAGGGCTCGAAGCTCGCCGACGGCAAGAGCGCCGACATCATCTACGGCGACACTGTTGTGGTGGACCGCGAGCGCAAGGTGATTGCGCCGCGGCATCTGTCGGTGCCGGAGCGGCTGACCTACGAGTCGTTCTCCCACGGGATGCTCGTGTGTCATCAGGCGTTCATGGTGCGCCGCAAGCTGGCGCCTGAGTACGACACGTCTTACCGCTTCTCGGCTGATTACGACTGGACGCTGTTCTGCCTGCGGCGGTCATCGGCCGACCTCAACGTGAACCTCCACACCGTGACGATCGACTATCTGAGCGACGGGCTGACCGACAAGAACCACCGTGCGTCGCTGATGGAGCGCTTCGACATCATGCGTCGCCATTTCGGGCTTGGGGTGACGCTGATGCGCCACGCGGCCTTCGTGCCGCGCGCCATCCTCCGCAAATTCAGCCAAAAAGGATGAAAAAAGGAGACGCGGCAGGGTGAGCCGCGTCTGCCCAAATCCAACTAAAAAAACAATCTTTCACTACCTTGCATTCCCTGTGTGGAATTAATGTCTAAATATTTAAAATATCGCGGATTATATTGATAAATACCTGTATTGTCTGAATCATTCGCCATCAGGACTGCCACACACCTCCACGCCATCGGGCACACTGAAGCGTGGCTCCGAGACGACCGGATCGATATGCAGAGCGGCAGCGCCGTCGGTGCCCTCCTTCTGATATATGCGGGCATAGTCGATGAGATAGCGCACCGGACTGGGGGTATCGTCGAGCGAGCCGCCGTTGTCGCCGCCTAAGGCGAGATTGAGCCAGAGGTTCTGACGCACCTCACGGAAAGGGTTGACACGGTCGCCATGGTCGAAGTCGCCTGAAGCCGGAGCATTGACAGTCGAGTCGAGAGGAATATCGTTGACGAGGATGTCGTCACACCAGAAAGCGATGTGGTCGGGCTCCCATATCATACGCCAGATATGGTAGTCGTCGTCCCATCCTTCACCGAGTCGGGAGTCGGGAACGAAAGCACTGTTCCAGGCCGCGTCGTATCGACCGCCGTTGCCCCAGGCCACATTGCCGTGGATGCCACCGCCGTAATACTCCATGATGTCGATCTCGCCTCCGTATGGCCATTCATACTTCTGTCCTGTCGACCATATCGCGGGCCAGCATCCGAGATGACGCGGCGCCTTGGCGCGCACCTCATATATGCCGTAAAGCCATGAGTAGCCACCGTCGGCAGTGCCCTTGGTCATCATGGAGCCGGAAGTCCATCCGATACTGGGTCCCAGCGAAGAGGGCCAGGAGCCGTCGGCAGGATTATATCGGGGATTGGGCATCTTGAGAGCGCTGTCGTCGCGGGCCTCAATCACGAGCACCCCATCCTTTATATATATGTTGCGGTCTGCGTTGTAATACTGGTCTTCATGATTGCGGCAGAATCCCTCCTCGTATTTCCATATCGTGGAGTCAGGCTTGCCGTCGACGCTGAACTCTTCGGCGAAGACAAGGCGGTAGCCGTCGTAGGCATCGCGACGCGGATCGTCGCCAGAGAGCTTCCGGGCGTCGCCGGAAAACCAGAAGCCACTC
>OGQO01001801.1_pt1 | contig 18393 bp, 14 predicted proteins | sample 1553241 | NCBI WGS metagenome assembly OGQO01 (sample SAMEA2579933, study PRJEB22360) | human gut metagenome | biome: human gut; feature: human-associated habitat; material: faeces | place: Denmark | collected 2008/2010
GGACCAGCTCGCCCACGGTGGGGCCATTGGCAGCCTGGGACTCGTCGGTGTCGATGTGCATGGTGGTAGCACCGCCCACATTGACGCGGACAACTACATCGTCGAAGATCAGCTTGCGGCCTTCGCCGCCGCAGGCGACCTTGATGATCTCGCCGTTCTTGATGCCCATGGCGGCGGCATCCTCCTCGGTGACGTGCAGGTGACGCTTCGCCACGATGACGCCCTCGGACAGCTCCACCTCGCCGGCAGGCCCGATCAGCTTACAGGCGCCGGAGCCCTTCACGTCGCCGCTTTCGCGGATGGGGGCGTCGATGCCCAGGGTGCGGGCGTCCGTGGCGGAAACCTCCACCTGGTCCGCCTTACGGGTGGGGCCCAGGATGGACACGTTGGCCATCTCCTTCTTGGGGCCGACGATGGTCAGGCGCTCGTTGCAGGCGTACTGGCCGGGATAGGACAGGGGCTTGCGGATGGTCAGCTGATAGCCTGCGCCGAACAGCTTTTCCACAGTCTCCTGGGTCAGGTGGATGTGACGTGCGGACGTCTCGATCATAAAGCTCATAGTGATACTCTCCTTTGTGTGGTTTTTGCGTTTATTTCTTTTTGAGTGGGTACAGATCTTTTTCGGAGATGCGTTCCAGCGTCTCCACTTCGCCGACGCAGAAGTAGTTTTTGCTCTCGGCCACCAGGGTACCGGTCAGGCGGACACAGTCGCCCCGGCGCAGGCGCTTCGCCTCGTCCAGCAGCTCTGCGCTGCCCGCAAGGCGGACGGTGAGGCCGAATCCGGTGTCGATCTCCCCGGCGCTGTTCAGATACCACCAGGGGAAGCGCAGCTCCACCGCACGGCCGGCATAGCGGCCCTGGGCGCCGTGGAGGTACTCGGTCTTCACCTGCTCAAAGGTACGGGGGACGAGTTCTCCGTCCGGCATGGGGAAATAGAGCGTGCCGTACAAGCGGCCGAAGCGCTTGATGCGCTGACCGTGACGACTGACCATCAGGAACAGGACCACGACGGCCAGCAGGGCACCGTACATACCGTGGCCCTCGATCAGGCTCCAGGCAAAGACGGCGACGGCAATGAGGAGCAGCACACGGTTCATGTCATCCTGTCCGCCCCAGATATCTTTCAGTCGGTTCATAAGCGCCCTCCTTTTCTCAACAGCACTCATCTTACCACACCGCGGCAGCGTATGCAAGGGAAATCACCATGCGCGGTACAATTTCCTCTTGTATTCGGCAAAAAATCTGCTATAATCAAAACAACGATTTTTTGCGGTGCTATCACCGGAACTAATAGGAGGCGGTTTTTATGTCCGTAAAGCTGGAGCTGTACCGGGTTTTTAAGGAGGTCGCCGAGGTGGGCAACATCACGGCCGCGGCACAGGCACTGTATATCTCCCAGTCGGCGGTGAGCCAGTCCATCAAGCAGCTGGAGCGCGACCTGCAGACCCGTCTATTCGCGCGGAACAGCCGTGGCGTGACGCTGACAGCCGAGGGGCAGATGCTGTATGAGTACGTCCGCAGCGCCATGGGTCTGCTGGAGACGGGCGAGGAAAAGCTGAGCCAGACCCGGGAATTGCAGATGGGACAGCTGACCATCGGCGCCAGCGACACCGTGACCAGCCAGTTCCTGCTGCCGTATCTGGACACGTTCCACAAGCGGCACCCGGCCATCCACATCCAGATCGTGTCCGGACGAAGCCACAAGGTGCTGGGGCTGCTGCGCTCCGGCAAGGTGGACATCGCCTTCGCCAGCACGCCGGCGGACGATGCCGGACTGCGGATATATCCCTGCTTCGATACCCACGCCATCTTTGTGGCGGGGGCGGAGTATCCCTGCGACTTCGACCACGTCTACTCGCTGGAGGAGATGTCCGCCTTCCCCCTGATCCTGCTGGAGCGCAAGGCCTCCAGCCGTTTGTATCTGGAACGGTTCTTTTTGCAGAACGGGCTGAAGCTGAACCCGGAGATCGAGCTGGGCGCCCGGAGCCTGCTGGTGGATCTGGCGGCCATCGGCTTCGGTGTGGCCGGCGTGACGGAGGAGTTTGTCCGGAAGGAGCTGGACAGCGGACGGTTGAAAAAGCTGAAGACCTCCTTTGAGATACCGGCCCGCAGTGTGGATATGTGCCTGCTGAGCGATGTGCCCCAGTCCGCTGCCGCGGAGCGGTTCACGGACTTTGTCAAGGACAGCTTATCCAAGCTATGAGCAGGGCTTTTCGCTCCGGTAAAACCCACAAAAAACAGCAAAACACGCCTAAATAGTTCTCCGTTTTTCCCTGTCGCTTTTCCCTGCGAAATCAGGTATAGTAGGTGTACTATATCTCACGAGAGGAAGTGGTGGTCATGCAGCAGCTGAAGGAGCGTATCCTGCGGGAGGGCCGCGTCCTGCCCGGTAACATCATCAAGGTGGACGGTTTTTTGAACCATCGCGTCGACACGGCGCTGATGCGGGATCTGGCGGACGAGTTTGCCAAGTATTTTGACGTAAAAAATATCACGATGGTGCTTACGGCAGAGGCCAGCGGTATTGCGCTGGCGACGATCTGCGCCGAACGGTATGGTGTACCCATGGTCTTTGCCAAGAAGGCCAAGAGCGACAACATCGAGGGCGGTCTGTACCAGAGTGATATTTTTTCTTACACCTACAAGAAAAAGGTCACACTGCTGGTGAGCCAGGACTGGATCACCAAGGACGACAAGGTGCTCATCATTGACGACTTCATGGCCAAGGGCTACGCCATGCGCGGCCTGATCGACATCGTGAACAAGGCCGGCGCGCAGCTGGCGGGCATCGGCGTGGCGGTGGAGAAGGGCTTTCAGGACGGCGGCGACAGCCTGCGCCGGGAGGGCTATCCCATCAAATCCCTGGCCGTTATCGACAGCGCCAAGAACGGCGTGATCCGCTTCCGGGAGGACGACTGACATGAAAAAGGTGCTGGTTCTGGATTTCGGCGGGCAGTATAACCTGCTGGTGGCACGGCGTGTCCGTGAGTGCGGCGTATACTGCGAGATCAAGTCCTATCGGCTGAGCATGGCGGATATCCACGCCTTTGGGCCAGATGCGCTGATCCTCACCGGCGGCCCCGCCACCGTGTTCGAGCCCAACGCCCCCATGGTGGATAGAGCGCTGTTTGAAATGGGCATCCCCGTGCTGGGCATCTGCTACGGACAGCAGCTGATGATGCAGCTGCTGGGCGGTCAGTGCCGCAAGGCGGAGACGCGGGAGTACGGCAAGATCCAGCTGACCCACACGGCCTCCCCCCTGTTTGCCGGTGTGCCGGAGACGTCCGTGTGCTGGATGAGCCACGGCGTGGAGGTAGAGCGTATCGCCCCGGGCTTTAAGGTCATCGCGACCACCGACGGCTGCGGCTTCGCCGCTGTGGAGAATGCGGAGCAAAAGCTATATGGCGTGCAGTTCCACCCGGAGGTGCAGCACACGGAGTACGGTATGCAGGTGCTGGAAAACTTCCTGTACAAGGTATGCGGCTTCAGCGCCGAGTGGAGCATGGCGTCCTATCTGGACGAAGCCGTGGCGGAGTGCCGGCGGCAGATCGGCGACGGCCGCGTGCTTCTGGCGCTGTCCGGCGGCGTGGACAGTTCGGTGGCGGCAGCGCTTTTGCAGCGGGCGGTGGGCGATCAGCTGACGTGCATTTTCGTGGACCACGGACTGCTGCGGAAGGACGAGGGAGACCAGGTGGAGCAGGTGATGAAACACCAGTTCCATGTGGATGTACGCCGTGTCAACGCGGGACCGCGCTTCCTGAGCAAGCTGGCTGGCGTTACCGAGCCGGAGCACAAGCGGAAGATCATCGGCGAGGAGTTCATCCGTGTCTTTGAGGAAGAGGCCAAGAAAATCGGCGCGGTGGACTTCTTGGCTCAGGGTACCATCTATCCCGATGTGGTGGAGTCCGGCCTGGGCGGAGAGAGCGTGGTCATCAAGAGCCACCATAACGTGGGTGGCCTGCCGGACTGCGTGGATTTCAAGGAGATCGTGGAGCCGCTGCGGCGGCTGTTCAAGGATGAAGTGCGGAAGCTGGGCACCGAGCTGGGTCTGCCGGACGAGCTGGTGTGGCGGCAGCCCTTCCCTGGTCCCGGTCTGGCCATCCGCGTTATCGGCGATATCACCGAGGAAAAGCTGACCATTCTGCGGGAGGCGGACGCCATCTTCCGGGAGGAGATGAAGCTGGCCGGTCTGGACCGCACCACCAGCCAGTTCTTCGCAGTGCTGACCGATCTGCGGAGCGTGGGCGTCATGGGCGACGAGCGCACCTACGACTACACGCTGGCGCTGCGGGCCGTGCAGAGCCAGGACTTTATGACAGCCACCTGGTCCCGCCTGCCCTATGAGCTGCTGGACAAGGTCTCCGGCCGGATCGTGGGTGAGGTGAAGCACATTAACAGAATTTGCTATGACATCACCTCCAAGCCACCCGCAACGGTGGAGTGGGAGTAATCGCCACTTACCCGAAAACCCTTTATTTTCAAGGGTTTTCGGGTTTCTTTTTTGCTCCGGGTACATGAAAGGTACACGGCGGGTACACGAAAAATTTATGCGAAAGCCTCCAAGCGGTCTGCAACTTCCCCGTGTTTTGTCGGGTACAGGTGGGAATAAATCTCCAAAGTTGTCGTTACGCTCTCATGCCCGAGGCGTTCGCTGATCAGCAGCGGTGCAAAACCGAGTTCAATCAGCAAGCTGGCGTGGCTGTGACGAAGATCGTGCACCCGTATCTCCCGGAGTCCGGTCTTCTTGCAGCCCCTTTCCATTTCGTGCTTCAAATAATGCTTTGTTACTTCAAACAGTCTATCTGACGGATCGTAGCCGTACAATCTGTCGGCATAATCCTTTACCAAATCGCAAACGAATTGCGGCAAGGTAATTTTGCGATTGCTTTTTGGCGTCTTTGGGTCAAGGAATAAGTCCTCGCCGTCTATACGCGCATAGTTTTTTGTAATGGAAACCGTCCGTTCCTCAAAGTCGAAATCGTTCAGGGTCAAAGCTAGCATTTCTCCGGATCGCATTCCTGTCCAGTAAAGCAGATTAAAGATGACCTTGGACTGCAGCTTATCACTGACAGCATCAATAAAAATCTTGAATTCGTCCGCTGTCCAGATCTGTTCCAAGCCAGAATTCTTTTTACCGATAGTTCCGCTTTTTTGTACCGGATTGCTGCCGAGGCCGTAATACTTGACTGCAAAATTGAAAATCGCAGACAACTGGCTGTTCAGAGTTCTCAGATAGGTTGGCTTATAATTCTTCTGATTGTTCATCAGCTCGGTTTGCCAGCGACGCACATTCATCGGCTGGATCTCATTGACTTTCAAATTCTTGAAATACGGCATAATATGTACCGCAATGATGTCCTCTTTCCCTTTGTAGGTAGTCGGTCTGATTCTGGCTTTGCAGTCATCCATATAGATCTCTACCATATCACTAAAAAGCATATCGCAGGAATTTGATGTCTTGCTCAGAAAATCCAGTTCATACTGCTTGGCCTCTTTTTGCAGGCGAAAACCTTTCTTCTTTTTCTGCTTTTTGGTGCCTGTCCAATCTGTGTAAACAAATTTACAGTACCATAACCCTGTCTTTTCGTCTTTGTAGGTCGGCAATGATTTCACCTCCGATCTGTAAAAGTTTCATCGCCCGGATACGGTTTCCCTCGTCACTTACAGGTAGGTATTCTCGTAAAAATATTTGGCAGATACCTTGCCCGCCACAGTCAGCTTTCCGGCTTTTTCCAGTTCACTGTTAAGCCGCTTGATAATGCGGTATGCCGTACTGCGGGAAACACCGAGTAATTCGGCAACATCCGTTGCTGTCAAGTATCTTTTGCTCGTCTGTAATGCTGTCGGTTTGTATTCCGCCATGTTTTCCTCCTTTCTGACAGCCTGCAGCAATGGAGTATCCTTGCGATATTGTCATTATACTACTTTTCGCAAAAGATCCCGTGTGGGGCTGTCCGCATATATTTATATTTAGTTTGTGTTCAAATTAAAAACGCCTGTCCGCCGGGCCATTTCCTGCGCCCATTTCAGCCGCGTATTGGCAGGCTGCCGCTATGCGGCAATTCTTCTGTGGGCACGCTCCGAATCGATCATTGTGGCATACTGTCCGCAGATCCTGTATAACTCCCAGCGGAAGGATATTCGGTTTTCAAGGTGCATAAGCGGATAGAGCTTCTTCCTCTATCCGTTCACTAATAAACACGGGGGTATACCCTCCTTTTCTGCAATCAAAATTCAAAAAAGCGAAATTTCCTTTTCCGTATTGCCACCCGCATAACTATATATAGTTTCTAAATTCTTGACAAACACGATATATTGTGCTATACTTCTTCTGTAATTGTTTTTGTGCGTTGTCCGTAAGGACCAGCAGTACGCTTCTGCATTGCACATATCGTTAAGTTTGCAGTATGTCAGTAGTATAACTGTGCCGTGAGGCCGGTTATGTACTGGCATTTTTTGTTTTTTCAGGATATTTATATCCTCTGCGAGAATGACACCTGTTCGTAATTCATTACGGACATGAATGCCTGAAAAGGCATCGGCTGTTGTTCTCGCTTTTTTTATGCCCAAAAAGCCTTCGTGCTTTTGGAATACATTTTTAGAAAGGCGGAAACCGAATGAAAAGACGAACCCATCGGCACTCGCACAGAAGAGTGTCCAGACCTGCTGTGTTCAAGCAGCAGGTGAAAAGAAAGGAGGCAAGAAAGCTTGCAAAGTACCCGCTGAAAACGGTATATGTCCCTCACGCAAGGCTTTATCAGCCTCAGAATCGAGGTGCATAATATGCCGAATACAACGAGTACCTACGAACCGCTGGTTTTGGTTGACACGGCAGATCTGCCGGAGGAGGAATGGCTGGAATATCGCCGCAGAGGAATCGGCGGAAGTGACGCCGCTGCCATTTTAGGTGTGTCCCCATTTGCGACCGCCCGCGACCTCTACTACGACAAACTCAAAGTCGTATCGTATGAGGACGGCGAAAGCAACTGGGTGCAAAAGAAGGTCGGGCATTTGCTTGAGGATCTGGTCGCTGAGATTTTCCATGTGAAAACAGGTTTTGAGATCTATCAGGTGAAGAAGATGTTTTATCACCCGGTCTACACCTATATGCTGGCAGACATTGATTACTTCATCCGATTGCCAAACGGCAAAACGGCGATCCTTGAGATCAAGACCACAAACTACAACGCCAAGGATCATTGGTGGTGCGACGGACAGGAGATCGTTCCCGTCAACTACGAGATCCAGGGCCGCCATTATATGTGCGTGATGAATATGGATGAGGTGTACTTCTGCTGCCTTTACGGCAATAACGAAAATGAAGTCATCATCCGGCACATTGAGCGTGACCCGGATTACGAGGCGGAAATGATCGCTCTGGAGGGCAACTTCTGGAACTACCATGTTCTGACACAGACACCGCCGCCGTACACAGAGGACGGTGAGCTGACGCTTGAAAGCGTTCGGCGTCACTTCGGCCCTGCCGACGAAAACGCCCCTGAGATCGAGCTGAGCGTGCCGCTGGCAAGCAGTCTGGTGCGCTATACCGAGCTGCAGGCGGAAAAGTCGGAATTGAACCGTGAGGTCAAGCGGGTCGAAAACGAGATGAAACGGCTGCAAGGGCGCATTGTAGCGGAAATGGGACGAAGCTGCACGGCTACGGCAAACAGCGGCGGCGTTTTCTATTCCATCAGCTACAAGCCTACGAGAAAGCCCGACATCGGCAAGGAAGGGCTGATACGGCTGAAAGCACAACATCCCGATATTTACGAGGATTATGTGACGGTATCGGAAAGCCGCCGCTTCTATGTAAAGCGCAAATATGACGAGGCGGCATAAACGGAAGAAAGGATGGTGCAGATGAAAAACGATGCACAGAAAGAAAACGAGAAAGGAGTGGTGAACTGTGGGGTATGTCGGGACTTATGACCGGACGATCTTCTATAATCCGAGCAATAAGTATTGCATTATCAGCGTGAAAACCTCCGACCAAAGCGTACCGCAGCAGGCACGGAGTGCTTACCGTCACCGGGACAATATGATCCGGTTTATCGCCGTCGGGTATGAATTGCCTCAAACCGATAAGGTGAGCATGATCCTGGACGGCGAATGGGAGAACGGAAAACACGGTGTTCAGCTGCAGGTCGATAAGTGCGAGGAGATCGTGCCGCAGACCAAAGAGGGCGTATACGGTTATCTTTCCTCCCGGCTGATCAAAGGCGTCGGTGAAAAGACTGCCGCATTGATCGTAAACCGCTTCGGTGCCGACGCATTGCGTGTGCTGGAAAACGAGCCGGAGCGACTGCTGGAGATTCGAGGAATCACCCCGGATAAGCTGGAGGACATCAAAGCCTCCTATGCGGAAAGCCGGTGCGTGCGGGATCTGATGATCCTGCTGACCCCATTTAATGTCACGCCGGTAACGGCCATGAAGATTTATGAGCATTTCGGCTCCCGCAGCGTAGACATTCTGCAAAAGAACCCCTATGAATTGTGCCAGGTATCCGGATTCGGATTTAAGAGAGTCGATGCCATCGTCCGCAAGGGCGATCTGCCGCTGAATTCTCCTATGCGGATCCACGGCGCCGTATTTGCGGCATTGGATACGGGGCGCAACGAAAAAGGCCATCTTTTTCTGGAAGAAGATGCGCTTGCGAAAACGGGTGTGAAGCTGCTCAATGAGAATATTACCGATGGACAGGTCAAGGTCACGCCCGAGGAAGTGGACACCGTTGTTCAGGATATGATCCTCAAGGGTGAGATCGTTTCAAGCAACGGCAACATCTATCAGAGCAATGTTTTCGTGCAGGAGGATGAAACCGCCCGGAAAATTGCGGAAATGCTGGCTGTACCGCCGGTCACGCTGGATATATCCGAATCACTCGAATATGTCCGCAAAAACCTCGGTCTTGCCCTTTCACAAAGGCAAAGCGAGGCGGTGTATATGGCTTTTCGCAGTAATCTGTCTATCATCACAGGCTCTCCCGGTACCGGTAAAACCACAGTCTTGCGGGCGATCATTGAGGTCTTTCAGATGCTCTGCCCCAAGGGGAAGATCCTTCTTGCCGCTCCGACCGGACGAGCCAGCCGAAGAATGGCAGAAAGCACGGGCAGAAACGACGCCAAAACGCTGCACAGCCTTTTAGGGCTGCTGGGCGACAGTGAGCCGATCCAAAGGGATAAACAAAAAGAGCCGCTTGATGCCGACCTCATCATCGTGGACGAAAGCTCCATGATCGATATGTGGCTGGCAAGGCAATTCTTCAGCCGTGTCCGTATGGGTACGAGAGTTATCCTGACCGGTGATGTGGACCAGCTGCAAAGCGTGGGCGCCGGCGATGTCTTCCGTGAGCTGATCGACAGCGGACTTATCCCCGTTACGGTACTCAATGAGATCTTCCGTCAGAAAAAAGGCAGCCTCATTGCCTACAATGCAAAGCGCATCAATGAGGCCAACATCGACCTTCAGTACGGCGAGGATTTTCAGTTTGTCAAGTGCCAGACACAGGAAGATGCCGCTGACCTGATCTGCAGGATCTTCTGTGAACAGGTCGCTTTGCACGGAATCGAAAAGGTGCAGATACTCTCTCCGTTCCGTTCGGAAGGGCCGGCCTCGGTCGAGCAGCTTAACGCCGCTATCCGAGAGCTTGTCAATCCGGCGAGGGACGAGTTTGCCGATCTGAAGGTCGGCAGCCACTACTTCCGTGTGGGCGACAAGGTGATGCAGACAAAAAACAATGCGAAGGCATCCAACGGTGACATCGGCTACATTCGCAAAATGGGGCGCAATGCAAAGAACGAAATGGTCGTGACGATCGAATTTTCCGGCGACCGTATTGCCGAATACGGTATGGAAGAAATGGGCTATATGGAACTGGCTTATGCGACTACCGTACATAAGGCGATGGGCTCGGAATTTGATATTGTGATCATGCCTATTCTTCGCAGCCATTACATTATGCTGAATCGGAACATCGTCTACACGGCGATCACCCGTGCGAAGGAGCAAGTCATCCCGGTCGGTCAGAAGAAAGCGCTGATCATGGCGATCCTCAAAAAGGCCACCGGAAAACGAAATACGCAGCTTGGCGAGCGTATCGGCAAATATCTGAAAGCCTTTACCCGCCAAAATGAATTGAAAAAGGTCAGTTGATACGAAGCGGCTTGCAGAAAAGTGCAGGAGTGCTTCGTGTTTATTTATGAAAGGAGATTTCCCGTATGAATACAAATCAAAGTGCAACGATGTATGAATCTGTCCCTGTGGTTTCCGAGCTGAACAAGGTGCAGGGCTTTGACCCGCTCAAATTTCTGCGCAGAACGACCAAGGGCGAAAAGGTTCTTGACCTCAAATACAAAAAGCTCTGGTTCCGCCTGAAATATCCGAACGGCAGGATCAAGCTGTCCTCCCTCAAGATTACGGATCAGCTGGCGATCATCGAGGCCCGTGTGTATTTCGACAAGAACGACGCACAGCCGAGATCCAGCTTCATTGCCCAGAGAGAGGCGAAAGCCACTCCGGGCGGTCTGTATATCGAGTCAGCGCAGCACGCTGCCATCGACCAGGCATTATCGGACGCCGGTTTTGGCGTACAGTTTTCTGCTGCCGCTCCTACAGCGAGCGCAGAGAAAGCGGCCGAAACCGTCAAAGAGCAGCCGACAGTAGCGGAACCCGCCACGGCGGAGCAAGTTTCCACAGAAGTGCCGGTTACGGTTGCCGAAGCGGCGACAGAAGTAATCAACGAGCCTGTGCAGGAAGCCCCTGTTGTTCAGGAAACCGCTGCAGAAGCTCCTGCCGCAGAGGTTATGGAATCTGTTGCTCCTGCTATGGAAGATGCTGAGGGCGAAGAAACTGAGGAAGAAACCGCCGATACCGATACGGCAGCGCCGACTTATTCCTCGGATATGCCGGTCGATGAGATCTGCTCTATGATGACCTACGAAGAGGCCGGCAATGTGATCGTGCCTCTCGGCACCTGCAAGGGCTGGGCGATGTCGCAAGTGGCTGACCGCCGCCCTGCGAGCCTGAAATGGTACATCAACGGCTATTCCGGCAATGATAACATTCTTCGTGCGGCAGCTACGATCATGCAGGCGTCTTTGGATGAAATGCAAAGAGCAAGCTAAAATTCACCGATATTTCTTTAGAAAGGAGGCTTGTTCATGAGCCAGCCGCATGATTTTCCGTTCGACATAACGGATGTGGCGGAACTGCTTCACTTACGGATACGGCGGCCGAGCCCGCAAGGGCTTTATGTGGATTGTCCCATCTGTAATGACAAGCGAGGGAAAATGCACATCAACACGCAGACCGATACCTGGCGGTGCAATTACTGCGATGAAAGCGGCGGTATGCTGGCTTTATATGCAAAGGTGCATAGCATCAGCACGAGCACTGCCTATCGGGAGATCAGCGATGCGCTGCTCAACGGAGTAAACCTTTCGGATCATGCGGTCAAGTACCCGGATAAGCCGAAGGAAACGCCGGTCGAAGCTGCGCCTGCTGCCGACATTGCCGTGCGCCATAAGACCTATACCGCACTTCTTGCTATGCTGACGCTATCCAAGGAGCACCGTGCGCATCTGCAAACGGTCAGAGGCTTGCCGGATGAACAGATCGAGAGGTTGGGCTACAAGACTATGCCTCCCTTCTATATGTGTCGTTCACTGGCAAACCGGCTTCTGCAAAACGGGCATCAGCTGGATGGCGTGCCGGGATTTTATCAAAAGGACGGTCAGTGGACGATTGCCAGCTCCAGCTTTACCGCCGGCATTATGATCCCTGCACGGACAAGGCAAGGGCTTATCAGCGGCTTTCAGATCCGTTTGGATGTGCCGCTGAAGAATGAGGATGATCCGCCGGAAAAGGACGGGGCCAAATACATCTGGTTTTCGTCTGCCGGTAAGCCGAAAGGCACCTCCTCCGGAAGCCCGGCGCATTTTGTCGGTGATCCGAATGCAGGCGTTGTCTATGTGACGGAAGGGCTTTTGAAATCCGACATTGCCCATTATCTGATGAACCGTTCCTTTGCCGCTACGGCCGGCGTCAACAATATGGCGCAGCTGGAGCTTCTACTGAAAGAGCTGGCAGAGAACGGCACGCATACGATCATTGAATCGGAGGATATGGACAAATACCGGAATGAGGCTGCCTGCAAGGGCGCCTTGAAGCTGCACGAATTGGCAAGGAAATACGGCATGGTGTGCCGTGGACTCAACTGGAATCCGAATTACAAGGGCGTGGACGACTGGCAGCTTGCCTTAAAGCGAAACGCCTACGCAAAGGAGGATAGCAAGAAGAATTTCAGGCAAAGATTTATGTACGGTCTTTGTGACTTTGAAGTGATCGACGATGATATTGCACAGTGGCACGAAAGCACTGAATGTGCGTGTGAGCTGCACGAATATCTCGGGCTGACGGAGGAAGAGTATTCTTTGTTTGTCAGAAGCTCCGACGAGCTTGAAAATCGGTTGCTGTCGCAAAGGCAGGAGCAACGGTTTCGGATATACCAGTTGGATGTTAGTCTTTACAAGGTCATTCCCTTTGCCTTCGTCGGAATAAAGGAACTGCAAAAAGCAGGTCACGAATACCCGCCGGCGGCGCAGTACAGGCTGATACATGACGGTATGCTGCATTGTGAGGAAACGGCGAGTGATACAGGGCGGCTCACACGCATTGCCGAGCTTTTCGGTGATGCTTTGCCAAAGGATTACCGAGGCAGGAGCGTCGCCCCATCCGATGTGATAGAACTGTATGACGACACGGGACGGCGTTATTTCTACCGTGACACAGACGGTTTTTGTCCTGTGAAGTTTTCGCCGATGCTCGCAAAGAAATAGGAACAGCCGGAAACGGCTATATGTCAAGAATGGGATACAGCGTGGGTAAAACTGCGCTGTGTCCCTATTTTTATAGGAGGAACATTTTATGAGTGTTGATACCAACAATACGGAATTGAAAAAAGGCGCTGATCTGGCGACTATCGCAGATCAAAGAGATGATCAACGGCAGCAGGCGGAAGCCGAGGCTGCACAGGAAGTGCTTCAGCGAATGCAGGATACTGCAGCCGAGGACGAAAAGCGCCGTGCTCACGAGGAGGCCGAAGCCAAGCGCAAAGCCGAATGGGAGCAAAAACAGCGCGAAAAAGCCGAAGCTGAACAGGCTGCCTGGGAAAACGCCGTGGCTATGGGTGATGATGAGGTCATGATGGCTTCGATGAAGCGTGTCGGTGATGACGCCGAGCGACTGACCCGCCGCAATATGAAGCAATGCGTGACCGAGCATGTTCAGACTAAGTGCCTCAGCGAACCGGAGTTTGCCCGGCAGGTCATGCACCCCCGCAAGAATATGATCCGTTGTTTCCGTTACATTACCCGCAAAGCCAAGGAGTTTGTCGAGCAGGAAATGAAGGACAACGACGAAAAGCCGATCGCAGGCGGTTATGGCTGTGATGTGCCGGATGATATGTGCTATCTCTGGGCCGAAGAATACTTTATGGATATGAACGCAGAGGAAGATAAGGAAAAGGAGGAAAAATTCGTTCCGAAGCCCTATCCCGGAAAGCCGACCCCGAGATCCAATAAGAAAGCCGACAAGAAAAAGCCGGCTCCCCAAAAGGAGCCGCCGGCAGAGGAACATCCGAACGATAGCACACAGATGAATTTGTTTGAGGTAGGCGCATGATGAATAAAAGAGTCTTGCGCAAATTTGCAATACCGAGCAGCAGTCCTAACCCGAAAAACGGCATTTTCTGTGCCGATCAGGTGAAGTATGTGGTGCGCACGGCGATCAAAAATATCGACCATCAGCGCACGCTGGTACTGTATATCTACGCAAAGGAAAGTGTGCTGGCCGGAAATCATACCCCTCGCTGGACAATGTTTCAGCAGAAAGGCGGCTATATCACCTTATGCACCGATGATAAAGGCACGCGCTGGCAGCAGTCTATGTTTGAGAATCTCGGAAAGGATTACTTTTTCAGGGACAAATGCTCTTTCTATTCCCAGGCCGACGAGAGACGGGTCACGAGATATTGTCAGTCCGAAAAGCAAAAAGGATTTGAAAGCCTCTGCCTGCTTCAGTTGGATTTATTGCGGAAAAAGCAAAGGGAAAATGAACTGAAAAAGCAGCGCAGGATCATCGAGCGGATGAAACCGGTAGGCGCATTACCCAGGGACATCAAAGGCTTTATGCACAGAGAAACCCTGCCGCATTATATCTTCTATGATTATGCCAAGGGAAAAGCGCCGAAAAACGCATACTGTACTGCCTGCAAGCATAATGTATCGGTCGCTGAAGCCAAGCACAACGGCGAAGGCGTTTGCCCACACTGCAAGAGGAAAATCACCTTTAAGAGCCGTGGGCGCCGCGGATATATAGTTGACCGTTCTACTGCACAGGTTATTCAGCGGCTGGGTAGCAATGAAATGATCATTCGTTTCGTAAAAGCCTATCGCCGTTATCCGAAAAGCGACACGCCGGAGTTTCATGTTTATGAAAACGCACGGTTGTTTCTTCAATGGGACGGCAGCAAGATCATAGCCAGTGAAAGCTACTATTACGGTTATTCCCGGGATCGCATTACACCGTGGCATCCGGGTGACAGGCCGGTATTCAGCCGGTGGTACTACAATTTTGAGGCAGACTGCTGCGGTTATCTCTATCATCGGAATCTGGACAGTGAACTGAAAGGAACGCCGTGGCAGTATTCCGCATTGAAGGAATATTATGCAGGAGATCCCACGCCTTTGTATGCCGGGCAGTATCTGCAGAAGTATTTACGCTATCCTATGCTGGAGTATTTGGTAAAGCTGAAGCTCTATCGTCTCGCAACCTATGTTGCTTACGGCGATACGGGCGGGGCTCGTTTCTATGACGACAGCGTGCTCAACAGCAAGGGCAAAACCGTAACAGAGGTTTTGGGCGTCGGTAAAAAATATATACCGCTTTTGCAGACGATCGACCCCGGGCCGGACCAGCTTACGATGATCAAAGCATTTCTGCGGGATAATATCCGACCGGATCTGGAACTGATGAAATGGTGCAGCAAAAACGACATCGGAGAGGAAGCGTATATTACGGTTCCCTTGCGCTATATGACGCCCCATAAGCTGATGCGGTATGCTACGGAACAGTTTGCCACACACCGAAAGACCTCTTATTACGCCCCCGGTTATTATTCCATGCGTGAGATGATGTCCGACTATAAGGATTACCTTTGTATGTGCGAACTATTGGAGCACGATATGAAAAGCAGCTTTGTCCTGTTTCCGAATGATTTGAAGGCGGAGCATGACCGGGTAAATGATATGTCCCGGAATGATGTGTCGCAGGCGTATGATCGGAGAATTGCTAAAATGTTTGAGGGATTGCAGCACCGTTACGGATACACCAAAATGGGGTTTGTCGTTATTCCTCCGCATTCCGCAAAAGAGATCACACGGGAGGGCGATAAACTGCACCACTGTGTCGGACGCTATGTGAAAGATGTGGTAAAAAACAATACCACGATCCTTTTCATCCGAAAAGCGTCCGCACCGAAAAAGCCGTATTGTACGGTAGAGGTGAAGCATGGGGATGTCATTCAGGCAAGGATCCAGAACAACGTTATCCCGCCGCCCAAGGTGAAGAGGTTTATCGAAAGCTGGAAAGAAAATGTGCTATACGCACCTGCTCTTGAACGGGCAGCATAACGAGAAAGGATGATACAGAGTGAAAGAAAGATTGATACGGCAGCGTGAACTGACCGCCCGGCTCAATACATACCGGGACGAGTATTACAACCGGAATGCTCCGTCAGTATCGGACGCTGTATATGACCGGCTCTTTGATGAGCTGACTGAACTGGAGAAAGAAACCGGCGTGGTGATGTCCAATTCACCGACGCAGACCGTGGGCTACCCCGTTGTGTCGAGGCTGCCGCAGGCAAAGCACGATATTCCGCTGTTATCGCTGGATAAGACAAGGCTGATAAGCGAGCTGCTTGCATTTCAGGACGGCCGCACAGTGGATTTCTCACTGAAACTGGACGGACTGACGACCGAGATCATTTATGAGGGCGGCCTTCTGCAACGGCTCTCTACCCGGGGCAACGGCGACATCGGTGAGGATATTACCCACAACGCCGAAGCCATCGAAGGAATACCGGTGCAGATCCCGTACAAGGAAAGACTGGTCGTTGCCGGTGAGAGTTTTATTCACTGTAGCGACTTTGAACGGCTGCGCCAAAAGCTGGTTGACAGTACGGGAAAGCCGTACCGAAACAGCCGCAATCTTGCCGCCGGCTCCGTCCGTGCTTACAATTCTGCGGTATGCGCCAAGCGGTGCGTCCACTTTTTGCCCTTTGCGGTCATTGAAGGACTGCCGGAGATCGAGGCCGAGACGGACAGCAGGCGCATGAAGCTGGCAAAGCTCACGGAATTTGGCTTCGGCAGAGTGCGTTCCCTTCAGTTTGCAACGGCAAATAACGATATGATGGATCTGCACATTAAGGTGCTGCGGGACAAAGCGGCCGAGGATGATCTGCCGATTGACGGACTGGTCATGACCTATGACTCCATTTCCTACTCCCGCACCTGCGGACGGACAGGGCACCATTTCAAGGACGGTCTTGCCTTTAAGTTTGAAGACGAGCTCTTTGAAACAAGGCTTGACCACATCGAGTGGACGCCGACCCGTTCTGGTGAGATCTCTCCTGTAGCCGTTTTTGACACGATAGAGATCGACGGATGCGAGGTGTCCCGTGCAACGCTGCACAACCTCTCTTTTATTGAGGGGCTTGAGTTGATGCCGGGCAACCGCATTTTGGTGAGCAAGCGGAACATGATCATCCCGCAGGTTGAAGAAAACCTTGACCGTGGAGATTTTTCGATGGAAGCACTGGTTCCGTCCCTCTGCCCCTGCTGTGGGTATCAGACGATAATCCATACCACACAGAAGCGGATCTACGGCGAGCTGAAGCTGACGAAAACGCTGTTCTGCCACAATCCGAATTGTGCATCGCAGAATCTGAGAAAATTCGTTCACTTCGTCGGAAAGAAAGCCATGGACATTGAGGGGCTGTCGGAGGTTACACTGGAGCAATTCATTGCCCGTGGCTGGCTTCAGGATTTTACGGATATTTACCGGCTGGATAATCACCGGGAAGAGATCATCCGTATGGACGGTTTCGGAGAAAGATCCTGGCAGCGGCTGTGGGATGCGATCCAAAAGAGCCGCAACACCTCATTTGAACGCTATCTTATCGCAATGGATATTCCGATGATCGGCAACACGGCCAGCGCTGCGCTCGGTCGCTGCTTCGATCAGAGTCTCCGTACCTTTGAGGTGGCGGTCGATACCGGCTACGATTTTACGCAGCTTCCTGATTTCGGAGAAACGCTGCACAACAACATTCACGAATGGTTTTCAGTCGAAGAAAACCGTATTTTATGGGAGGAATTAAAGCCTATGGTAAACACTGAAAAGAAAGAAACCACTATGTCCGTCGTACAGGACAACCCCTTTGTGGGGAAAACACTCGTGGTTACGGGCAAGGTCGAACCGTACACCCGTGACGGCATCAACGCAAAGATCTATTCTCTGGGTGCAAAAGCAGGAAGCTCCGTATCCAAGAATACCGACTACCTGATCTGCGGCGAAAATGCCGGCAGTAAGCTCGCCAAGGCGCAAGCGCTCGGCGTTGCCGTACTGTCTCCGGCAGAGTTTTTCCGTATGATCGGAGAGTAAATAATCAATAGAATGACGGGCGGAGAGGAAGTTTTTCTTCTCCGCCCTTGTCGGATCGGAGGAAATGCTATGGCAAAGAAATATAGGGTCACCATAACCGAAACGCTGAAACGAACGGTCGATGTAACGGCAGAAAGCAAAGAGGCTGCTGAGCAGATCGTCAACGACGAATGGTACATCGGCAAGCATATTCTGATTGCCGATGATTTTACCGGCGTTGAATTTGAAGTAAATACGATTTAGGAAAGGACTGAAACGAATGGAAGAATTAAAAAAGGCCTTTTATGAGGTCATGTATAAGTATGAAAAATCCTTTGGTGAGACCGGTGTTATGACAAATCTGAACACATGGGCACAAGAAAAAGCAGGGTTGCTCGAATTGCTGCGCCGCCATCCGAATTGGGATGAGGATGCAAAGGCTATTGTGTTTACCTTTGACGAGGGGCGCGGCATTCAGCGTGATGTCGTGGACGAGATTGCTTTTACTATGGAGGATCTCGCCGTCGAGCGGATCAAAGATAAGCAGTGTTTGGAGAATTTTCGCATTGCTCTGCGTGCCGCTGTCAACGAATACAGCAGTACGCTGTCCGAGCAAACTTTGGAGATCATTCGGACCCGTGGCGGTATAAAATGCGCCGAGGGACAGAAAACCAGCCGGATCATCGGCA